>Ga0222712_10002207_pt1 | contig 22688 bp, 22 predicted proteins | sample C33_657DmetaG_FD_165043 | JGI IMG/M metagenome (GOLD analysis project Ga0222712, IMG submission 165043) | Estuarine water microbial communities from San Francisco Bay, California, United States - C33_657D | ecosystem: Environmental > Aquatic > Marine > Unclassified | place: USA: California... | reverse complement strand
GCGTGCCGCTGGAAATCGGCAAAGGGCGTATTGTCAAAGAGGGTTCCGGGATCGCCATTCTGAACTTCGGCACCCGCATGACCCAGGTTCTGCTGGCCGCCGAACGCATGGCCGCCTATGGCCTGTCGCTGACCATCGCCGACGCCCGCTTTGCCAAGCCGCTGGATACCGACATGATCCGCCGCCTGGCCAAGGAACATGAGGTGTTCATCACCATCGAAGAAGGCGCCGCCGGCGGCTTCGGCGCGCATGTGATGCACTTCATGGCCCATGACGGCCTGCTGGATCGCGGAATCAAGGTACGGCCCATGACCCTGCCGGATATCTTCCAGGACCATGATACCCCCGAGAAGATGTACCAGCAGGCCGGCCTGGATGCCGATGGCATCGTTTCCACCGCGTTGAAGGCTCTGGGCCGCGTGGAAGATGCCGCGCGTGTCGGCAATATCGCCTAGTCAAACCTGTCGCCATTTCGGTGCATGCGGCGGCTGTTCGCTGCAGCACCTTTCCCCTGCCGACTATGCGGCAGGCAAGCGCGCTGCCGTCCAGCACGCGCTGATGCAGGCCGGTGTCACCGCCGAAGTGTTGGCGCCCATCATCGTGCCGCCCCATTCGCGCCGCCGCGCCGCGCTCGAGATCTCGTGTGGTGAAATCGGTTTTCACGCGGTCAAAAGCCACGAGATCGTGGACATGCGCGAGTGTCTGATACTGACGCGCGGCCTGTTCGCGCTGGTGCAGCAGTTGCGCAGCCGGTTTGGCTTCCTCAAGGCGCCGGCCGATCTTCATGTCACCGAAACGCTGACCGGCTTCGACCTGGGCGTCCGCAGTCCGCAAAAACTCAACCCGCAGATGAGTGCTGATCTGGCCGGAGCGGTGGCGGGACTGGGTATCGTCCGCGTCAGTTTTAATAATGCCCTGGTGCTGGAAAGCGCTCCGCCGCAGGTGGAAGTCGGCGGGGTGCGTGTGCATTTGCCGCCCTATTCCTTCCTGCAATCCACCCTCGAAGGCGAGGCCGTGCTGCAGGAGCGCGTGCGCAAGATCGTGGGCAAGGCCAAGCTGGTGGCTGATCTGTTCAGCGGCGTGGGCACGTTCGCCTTGCCGCTGGCGAAGAAGGCCAGGGTCCATGCTGTGGAGCAGGATGCGCTCGCCCTGGCGGCGCTGGCGGAAGCGGCCAAGTCGCCCGGCCTCAAGCCCGTCACCACCGAGCGGCGCGACCTGTTCAAGCTGCCGCTGACGCTGCCCGAACTGAACAGCTATGACGCGGTGGTGCTGGACCCGCCCCGGGCGGGCGCGGAAGCCCAGGTCCGCCAATTGGCCAAGTCCCGTGTGCCCGTGATCGCCTATGTTTCGTGCAATGCGGCCAGTTTCGCCCGCGACGCCGCCATTCTGGTCCAAGGCGGGTACCGGTTGGGTCCGGTGACGCCGATAGACCAATTCCTCTGGTCGTCGCATATTGAGCTAGTTGCGGCCTTTGTCAGGAACAAGCGATGAAACGCCTTCTGGCAGTTCTGGGATTTGTGCTGTTGCCCTCTGTTTTTTGGGGGGCGGCGCAGGCGCAGGATTTCTCCAAATGGGCGGTTCTGGTTGTGGCCGGCGACAACCGCGCCCAGAATGGCGGGCCCACTAAAGTGTTCGACAATGCCCGCAAGGATTTGGTGAAGGCTTTCACCGGCCTGGGCTTTGCGCCGGGCAATATCGAGCAGTTCGCGGTCAATCACGACGCCACGGCGCGTCCCGCCGACATGGGCTCCATCGCGGGTGCGTTTTGGGACTTGTCGAACCGCGCCCCGCAGGGATGCCTGATCTATTTCACCTCCCATGGCGTGCCCGAAGGCATCGGCGTGGGCAAGGATGTCGTGTCGCCCGAAAAAGTGGCGGCCATGGTCAACAACAGTTGCGGCGACAAGCCGGCGGTAGTCGTGATGTCGGCCTGCTATTCGGGCGTGTTCGTTCCGGCGCTGGCGCGCGATAGCCGCATCGTGATCACGGCGGCGCGCGCCGACCGCGCCAGCTTCGGCTGCGGCGAGCTCGACCAGTTCACCTATTTCGACGACTGCTTCCTGCGCGCGCTGCCCAAGGCCGAAGACTTTGCCGGCCTGGGCGGGCTGGTGCAGCAATGCGTGGCCTTCCGCGAAAAGCAGATGAAGGCCGAACCGGCGTCGGAACCGCAAGTCAGCATCGGATCGAAGGTGACGTTCACGCTGCGGTGGAAATGAGCAGCGCTCGCCGCCAAACAACAACAACAATTCGGGGATGTTCATGAAAAATCGCGCGGCAGGGATAATGGTATTGGCCGGCATCGGCCTGCTCAGCGGGGCGACGGCGCAGCCAACCGGTACCGACTGGAAAGACTGGGGCGGCACCGGCGCACGCATGAACTATTCGTCCCTGAACCAGATCACCGCGGCCAATGTCGCCGATCTGAGGCCGGTCTGGGTCTGGGACAGCGGCAAGTTCGGCCGTACCTGGCAGACCAGGCCGCTGATGATCGGCGGGCTTCTGTATTTCACCGAAAGCCAGTCGGGCGACATCATCGCGATGCAGCCGGAGTCCGGCAAGCTCGTCTGGCGGACCAAGCCGCCCGTCACGGTGGGCGCGGGCGTCAATCGCCGCGCCCTTGCCTATTGGCCCGGCGACGGCGCCATGAAGCCACGCATCGTGGCGATCTGGGGTCATGTGATGTACGGCTTCGATCTGAAGACCGGCCATCCGTCTTCCGACTGGCCGGTCACGGGCCTGAATATCGGCCTGCCCAATCCGGCCGAAGGCGGAAAGATCGGCGGCGGTGTCCAGTCCAACGCACCACCCATCATCTACAAGAACCTGATCATCACCATGGGCGCCACCGGCTTCCTGCCGCCGCCGGCCCAGCCCGCCGATCCACATGCCAACGATCTGCGCACCGGCAAGTTGGTCTGGACCGCGCGCATCATCCCGGGTGCCAACGAAGCGGGCGGCGACAGCTGGGGCCCCGAGACGCAGAATGTGGTGAGCATGGGCGGCTGGGGGCATATGGCGCTGGATGAAGCCAGCGGCACGGTCTATGTCCCCACCGACTCTCCCAGTCCCGATTATGTCGGCATCTGGCGTCCGGGCGACAATGCCGGCTCCAGCTCGACCGTGGCGGTTGATGCGGCCACCGGCAAAGTGAAGTGGCGTTTTCAGGAACATCGCCACGGCATCTACGACCTGGATACCAACGCCGCGCCATCGCCGTTGACCGTCACCAAGGATGGCAAGCGCGTGAAAGTCGTGGTGCAGCCCACCAAGCAGGCGATGATCTGGATACTGGATGCGGCGACGGGCAAGCCGATCCATCCCTGGGAGGAGCGGCCGGTGGCGCAGAGCCAGATTCCGGGTGAAAAATCATCGCCTACCCAGCCTTTCACCATCCTGCCGCCGCCGCTGATCCCCGCGACGGTGAAGCGTGCGGAGCTCAGCCAGCTTTCGCCGCAGGCCAATGAGGAATGCAGGGCGCTGTTCGACGAGCGCAAGCTTTCCGATGTCGGGCCTTTCTCGGTTCCTGTCGGGGGTGGGGCGTGGGCGCTCAACAGCATCGGCGCCATCGGCGGCATGGATTGGGGTGGCGTCTCGATCGATCCGCAGAACGGAATTGCCTTCGCCACTGTCACCAACATGCCCACCATGATTACGGTGACCCCTACATCGAGCGGCGTGAAGGGCAATGGCGGGCTTCACTCCAATGTCGGCAATGTCCGGTTTCACGACAAGGGTGGCCGCAGCTGCAATGGCGGCAAGCAGGGCGAACTGGTTGCCGTCAATCTGGGTACGGGCCAGATCGCCTGGCGCGTGCCGTTGGGCTCGCTGGAAAGCGAGTATGGTTCAGGCGCAAAGGATATGGGCGCGGCCGCCATCGCCCCCACCTTGGCGACGCGCGGCGGCGTCGTCTTCGCAGCCCCGTCCGATGACCATTTTTACGCCCATGACGCGCGCAACGGCCACCAGTTGTGGAAAATGAAGATGCCGGCGTCTTCCGATGCGGGGCCGATGACCTATATGGGCAAGGATGGCCGCCAGTATGTGGTCATCGCCGCAGGCGGGCAGGGCAATGCGCGCCGTCCGTCGCCGCGGGAAAATTCGGTCTATCGCCAGACGCTGATCGCCTTTGCGCTGCCCAAACCGGGAGAGAAGGCGGTGGACATCACCGGGCTCTATCCCGCCCGCACGCAGGGGCCGGGGCCCTGGCCGCCGCAGTAACAGAGGTTTTTCGCCCGGCCGCTCGCCCAAGCTCGCGGCGTTCGTCGCTCGAAACGGTCCACTGGACCGTTTCGTAGGCCTTCGGCCTACCGCTTCTCACCCAACTTGCCCGCGGTGGCGCAAGGCCTGATCGGCCAGCACGCAGGCCATCATCGCTTCGCCCACCGGCACGGCGCGGATGCCGACGCAAGGGTCATGACGGCCCTTGGTGATGATGTCGGCTTCGGCGCCCGCCCGGTCGATGGTCTTGCGCGGCGACAGGATCGATGACGTCGGCTTGACCGCGAAACGCGCCACGATGGGCTGTCCGGTGGAAATGCCGCCCAGAATGCCGCCGGCATGGTTGGCGAGGAATTCCGGCTTGCCGTCCGCACCCATGCGCATTTCGTCGGCATTCTCTTCGCCGGTCATGGCGGCGGTGGCGAAACCGTCGCCGATCTCCACGCCCTTGACCGCGTTGATGCTCATCAGGGCGCTGGCCAGTTCATTGTCCAACTTGGCATAGACCGGCGCGCCCAGGCCGGCGGGAATGCCTTCCGCCACCACTTCGATGATGGCGCCGACGGATGACCCGTTTTTCCGGATGCCTTCCAGATAGGTTTCCCATTCCGTAGCCGCCTTGGCGTCCGGGCAAAAGAACGGGTTGGCGTTCACCGCGTCCCAGGACCAGTTGGCGCGAACGATCTTCTGCGTGCCCATCTGCACCAGCGCGCCGCGGATGGTGACTTTGCCGTACAGCTTTTCCAGAACCTTGCGGGCGATGGCGCCGGCGGCGACGCGGGTGGCGGTTTCGCGCGCGCTCTGGCGGCCGCCGCCACGATAATCACGCACGCCATACTTGGCGTCATAGGTGTAATCGGCATGGCCGGGACGAAACTTGTCACGGATGTCGCCGTAATCCTTGGAGCGCTGGTCGGTATTCTCGATCAGCAGCCCAATGGGCGTGCCGGTGGTGAGCTGCGCCGCCATGCGCTCGTCCTGGAACACGCCCGACAGGATTTTCACCGCATCGGCTTCCTGGCGCTGGGTGACGAACTTGCTCTGGCCCGGGCGGCGCTTGTCCAGCCAGGGCTGGATATCCGCTTCGGTCAGTTCGATGCCCGGCGGGCAACCATCGACCACGCAGCCGATCGCCGGCCCATGGCTTTCGCCGAAGGTGGTGACGCGGAACAGGTGACCAAAGGTGTTGTGCGACATGGACTGGGATTACAGCGATTTGGCGCTACGGTCCAGTTTACGGGTCTAAACGAACGACTTCCGTGCCCCGGACGCGGAAAACCACACCCTGCGGCTCGTCCAGGGCGCTCATGGCCCGCCAGTCCAGCCCCGCCAGCAGGCCCCGCAAGATGCGGGTGGTGGCGCCATGGCTGATGGCAAAGGTGTGCTGTTCAAGGCCGCCCAGCCAGTCGCTGACGCGGGCTGCGACTTCGGCGTAATTCTCGCCGCCCGGCACCCGCACATGCCATTTGTCGTCGCCGCGCTGGGCAAAGAGGGTCGGGCTCTGGGCGCGGGCTTCCTCGTCGGTGAGCTGATCCCAGCTCCCCAGATTGATTTCCTTCAGCCGGTTGTCGGTGGAAAAGCCATCGGGCGGCAACCCCATCGTGGTGCGGGCGATCTTCATGGTGGTTACCGCGCGCGCCAGCGGGCTGGATACGAAGGCATAGCCTTCTGCCATTCCCAGTTCACGCTTCAGGATGCGGCCGACCTGTGCCGCCTGTTCAAGACCCAGCGCCGTTAGCGGCGTGTCCTTGTAGCTGGAGAAACGCCTCTCGACATTGGCCTGGGTCTGGCCGTGGCGCACGAAATACAGCGTGCGCCCAGGGGCGAGCTTAAGCCCCATCCGGCTTGTTGACGCTGATATCGGGCGCGTCGACCGCTTTCATGCCCACCACATGATAGCCGGCATCGACATGCAGGTTTTCGCCGGTCACAGCGCTGGACAGGTCCGACAACAGATAAAGCGTGGAATTGCCCACTTCGGTCTGGGTCACGTTGCGGCGAAGCGGCGAGTTATACTCGTTCCACTTCAGGATGTAGCGGAAGTCGCCGATGCCGCTGGCGGCCAGCGTCTTGATCGGGCCGGCCGAAATGGAATTGACGCGGATGTTCTTCTTGCCCAGGTCTTCGGCCAGGTATTTCACGCTGGCTTCCAGCGCCGCCTTGGCCACGCCCATCACATTGTAGTGCGGCATCACCTGCTCGGCGCCGTAATAGCTCAGCGTCACCATCGAGCCGCCCTTGGACATCATCTTTTCGGCGCGCTGCGCCACCGCGGTGAAGGAGTAGCAGGAGATGTCCATGGTCATGCGGAAATTGTCCGCCGTGGTGTCCACGTAACGGCCCTTGAGCTGCTCCTTGTCGGAGAAGGCGATGGCGTGCACGACGAAGTCGATCGAATCCCAGACCTTGGCCAGTTCGGCGAAGCCCGCATCCAGAGACGCGGCGTCGGTGACATCGCAATCGATCAGCGCGGCGGGCTTCATCGGTTCGACCAGCGGCACAACGCGCTTCTTGAACAGATCGCCCTGATACGAGAAGGCCAGCTCCGCGCCCGCGTCATGCAGCGCCTGGGCAATGCCCCAGGCGATGGAGTGCTGATTGGCCACGCCCATGATCAGGCCGCGTTTGCCCTTCATGAGCCCCTGAAATGACATGCAAATTCCTCGATATCGGTGCGCGAACCCCTGTCTTTACCCTGAATAGGGCAGCCGGGGGAGGGCTTTTTCCGTAAGTGAAATTGTGAAATATTACAACTGTTTAGCGTGTTTTGCCGCGCGGGTCATAGTCCGCCGGCCAGCCATTCAGGAAGTCCCTGAGTGCGTCGTCCGGCTTATCAGGGAGGGTCACCAGCAGCCGCACATACAGGTCGCCGGCGGGCGTGGCGCCATGGGCGCCGATGCCTTTGCCCTTCAACCGCAACGTGGTGCCGGTGTTGGAGTTGGGCGGCACCGACAGCGACACCGTGCCGGTCAAGGTCGGTACCGGCACCTTGCCGCCCAGCACCGCTTCTTTCAGCGTCACGGGCAGATCGGTGCGGATATCGTTGCCGTCGCGGGTCATGCCCGGATGCGCCGCCACCGAAACGTTGAGCAGGATGTCGCCATTGGGGGCGCCGCCGCGGCCAGCGCCGCCGCGCCCCTTGATGCGCACCACCTGGCCGTCCTTCACGCCGACGGGAATCTTGACGTCGAGCTGCTCGCCATTCTGCAACACGATGCGCCGCGTGCCGCCGGTGGCCGCTTCGGCAAAGCTGACCGTGACGGATGCGGAAAAGTCCTCGCCCTTGGCGGGGCGCTGGCCCCCGCGCCGCCGCCCGCCGCCGCCCATCAGGTCGGCGAAAATATCCTCGAACCCGGCCGCGCCGCCGGGCGCCTGGTCGAAATCGAATTTGAAGCCGCCGGCGCGCGGATCGAAGCCGCCGCCGCCGAACGGATTACCCTGGCGGAAGCCGCCCTGCTGGCGTGGATCGAACCCGCGCGGATTGCCGTCCGCGCCGATCGCGCCAGCATCGAACTGGGCGCGCTTGTCCTTGTCGCCTAGAATGTCATAGGCGCCGGAAATTTCCTGAAACTTCTTTTGCGCGGCGGCATCACCCGCATGCTTGTCGGGATGGTGCTTCTTGGCCAGCGTGCGGAACGCTTTCTTGATGTCCGCTTCGCTGGCGTTCTTGGGCACGCCAAGGGTCTTGTAAGGGTCGTCCATGGTTCGAATCTGCCTTTATCCCAATATAGGCAGGGATCGGGCCGTTGCCACTCAGAGCTTGGGCGGGTCGGGTATGACGATCGGGCCTTGGGTCGGGTCCGGCGTGGCGGCGGGCGGGGCAGGGGGGAGCGCGCTCAGCCTTTCCGACGCCTCTTTCATGCCCCGGCTGGCGGCGGCGGCGTAAAGCTTGCGGGCGGCTTCGGCATTCTGGGGTACCAGGCCGCCCGCGCCGGTTTCATACATCTGGCCGAGCTGGAACTGGGCGATCGGATGATTGGCGGCGGCGGCGGCGCGCAGCAGTGGCAACGCCGCCTTGGGGTCGGGCTTGCCGCCTTCGCCCTTCAACAGCATGTCGGCCAGGTCGGCCTGGGCGGTGGGAAGGCCAGCTTCCGCCGCGCGGCGGTAGATTTCCCTCGCCTGGCGGTAATCCTGCGTGGTGCCCTGTCCCTTGCGCAGCATCATCGCAATGTTGCACATGGCGGCGACGTCTTCATATTGCAGCCCCCACCAGATCTTGAAGGCTTCGTCGTGCTTTCCGGCATCGTAGGCGGCGACGCCGCTGTCGAACACCTTGGCGATTTCCTCGCCGGTGCGCGCGGTGGCGGGCAGGGCGGCGAGCGCAAAGCAGATGGTCAGAAGCGGTAAAATTTTGTGCATTGGGGTCATGTCCGGCCCAAGGCTACCCTCTTGGAAACGAAACTGCTATGGCGGCGCCATGACCATGGAAACCGGCGGTCCCCTGGACGATGGCGGCATATCGCCGGCGGGTGACCCCTTCGCGCTGTTCGCCGAGTGGATGGCGGAAGCGCAAGCATCCGAACCCAACGACGCCAATGCCATGGCGCTGGCCACTGCCGATGCCGACGGCCATCCCAATGTCCGCATGGTGCTGCTGAAGGGCGTCGATGCCAGCGGCTTCGTTTTCTATTCCAACGCCCAAAGCATCAAGGGCGGCGAGCTGGCGGCCAACGCCCATGCCGCGCTCAACTTCCACTGGAAAAGCCTGCGCAAGGTGGTGCGGGTCAAAGGCGCGGTGACCCAGGTTTCCGATGCGGAGGCCGACGCCTATTTCGCTACCCGCCCCAAGGACAGCCAGATCGGCGCCTGGGCCTCGCCCCAGTCGCGCCCCATGGAAGGCCGCTGGGTGTTTGAAAAACGCATCGCCGAGTACGCGCTGAAATACGGCATCGGCACGGTGCCGCGCCCGCCGCACTGGACGGGCTGGCGCATCACGCCGACGCGCATCGAATTCTGGCGCGACCGCCCGTTCCGGCTGCACGACCGGCTGGTCTACAGCCGCGCAACCGAAAAGGATGCCTGGAGCACCGAGCGGCTTTTTCCCTGATCAGCTTCCTTGGCGGAACAGCAGCGGCGCGGTTTCATACAGGCCGCGGCGCCACACCTTGTATTCGTGCATGCCCGGATAGGCCTCGAAGGTCAGCTTCACGCCCAGCGAACGCAGCTTGTCCGCCAGCCGCTTGTCGGCCTCGTACAGAACGTCTTCGCGGCCCACCAGGAAGTGCAGCAGCTTGAGATTTTTCTTCAGCGGCTCGGGATTGGCAAAGATGTCTTCGCTGATCTTCATGAACTGGTCGTCGCCCTGGTTTTCCGCGCCCGCGCTCATCGGCACCAGCCAGTGGAACGTGTCGGTGTTGCGCAAGCCGATGGTCACGGTCTGGATACCGCCCTGTGACAGGCCCGACAAAGCGCGGTTGTCGGCATTGGCAAGCGTGCGGAATTTCTTGTCGACCAGCGGAATGATGGTGGTCAGCAGGTCGACCTCGAACAGGTTGCCCGGATCGTAGTTGCTCTGGCGGCCCGCCGGCGGCTTGTTACCTTCGCGGTGCGCGGGCACCGGGCCAAGGCCCTCGCTGGGGCCGGAGCGCGCGCCCAGCGCCATGACCACGATCATGGGCTTTGCCTTCTTCTCGGCGATCAGGTTGTCCATGATCATGTTGGCGCGGGCCTGTTCCATCCAGCTGTACTCGCAGCAATTGCCGCCATGCTGGAGATACAGAACCGGATAGCGCTGCTTGCTGTCGTCATAACCGGGCGGGGTATAGACGCGCAGGTAACGCACCGAGTTTGTCGCCTTGGAGTGATAGACCACCATGCGCACATCGCCGTGCGGCACATCCTGCGGGTCGTAATAAGCGGGCTTGTCGCCCGGCACCTGCACCAGGTTGATGCGGTTGCCCGGATCGGACACGCCCGCCCCATTCACCAGAAAATTGTACTGATAGATTTCCGGCTCCAGCGGGCCGATGGTGATGCTCCAGACGCCGTCCGTCCCCTTGGTCAGCGGCAGCGAGCGTTCCGGCGACAGCCAGTGCATCTTCGGCCCGATCACATGCCCGGTCAGCCGCACATCGGTGGCGGCGGGCGCGTTCAGCCGGAAGGTGACGCGGCGGTCGGGATGAATGACGGGCGAGATCACGGCGCGGGTGCGCATGTAATCGGGGCTGATGGTGGCCGGGCCGCTCTGGCCCAAGGCGCCAGGGTCTTTGCCCGCGGGCGCTTGGGCCGCCGCCGGTATCGCCAGCAGCGCCGCCGCGACGGGCAATAACATCTGTCGCATCATGGTCTTTTTCATTGGTCCGTCCCCGATTGTTTTGCGCGAAGTTTACCCGTTTCGCGCCCAAGTCTATGATGCATCAGACATGAGTTTTCTTATCTTTTGCACGGGAATTTGCGGTGGCTGAGCCCGGCGCCCTGATGAAACGCGCGGCCATCGCCTCCGTGGCGGTGTCGGCCTTCCTGGTGGTGATCAAGGCCGGGGCCTATTTCGCATCGCACTCGGTGGCGATGCTGGCCAGCATGGCGGACTCGGCGCTCGATCTTCTGGCCTCGCTGCTCAACATGCTGGCAATCCGCCATGCGCTGGCGCCTGCCGATGCCGAGCACCGCTTTGGCCATGGCAAGGCCGAACCGCTGGCGGGCCTGGCACAGGGCGCGTTCATCGCCGCGTCCGCGCTGTTCCTGTCCATCGAAGTGGTGCGGCGCATCGCCAATCCCGCGCCGATCGACAACTCCGTACCCGCGCTGGCGGTGATGGTGGTTTCGATTGGCATCACGTTTGCGTTGATTGCCTATCAGCGGCGGGTGGTCGCGCAGACCGGCAGCATCGCGGTCGAAGCCGACAGCGGCCACTATGCCGGCGACCTTTTCAGTAATCTGGGCGTGATCGCGGCGCTGATCCTGTCGGCCTGGATGGGCTGGACGCTGGCCGATCCGATCCTGGCGCTGATCGTGGCGGGCATGCTGGCATGGACGGCATGGAACGTGGGCCGCCGCAGCCTGGACCAGTTGATGGATCACGAATTGCCGGACGAAGACCGCCAGCGCATCCGCGCCATTGCCGAACGCCATGCATCAGTTATCGACGCGCATGACCTGAAGACCCGCGAGGCGGGACTGTCCACCTTCATCCAGCTTCACTTGCGGCTGCGGTCCGACATGACGCTAGCGCAAGCGCATGTGGTGAGCGACGAAGTGGAACGCGCGATCCGCGCGGCATATCCCACCGCGCAGATCATCATTCATCAGGATCCTGCTGGTTAGCCGGGCCCCGGCAGCGCGGGCGCCAATTGCACGCGGCGGCGGAAGTGGCCGGTGGTCGCCTTGCGGTGGCAGACGCGCGCGAACAGGAAGAACAGCGGGCTGACCAGCAGCGACATGGCGATCACCGCCAGCGCAAGCTTGTAACCGTCCGGCGACAGCGCCCCCATCGCCAGACCCGCGCCCGCGATGACGAAGGAGAATTCCCCCACCGGCGACAGAATCAGCGAGGCCACCGCGGCGGTGTGGAATTTCTCGCCCGCCAGCCTGAGCAGGATGAAATTGAGGAAGGTGCGCCCGCCGGTCACCACCACCAGCGCCGCCAGGATCACCCACACATGCAGGGCAAGGAACGACAGGTCGATCAAGAGGCCCACCGACAGGAAGAAGACGAACAGCAAAATTGCTTCCACCGGCTCGCTCATGTTCAGCGCGCCACGCCTTAAAGTCGAATGGCCCACCACCAGCCCGCCCAGGAACGCGCCCAGCGCGGGCGACAGGCCAATAAGACCCGACACGGCGGCGGCGGCGAAACAGATTCCCAAGACGCCCAGCGTGCCGATATCGTGATGCTTGAGCAGGAATTCCGATCCGGGGAAGCGGAAGCTTTTCACCTTGTTCAGCACATGGATGAACACCGCCAGCAAACACGAGGCCAGCAGCAGCTTGCCCGCCACGATCAGCATCGCCTTGGCGGTGATGGTCGCGCCCAGCGATTCGGTGATCAGCAGCAGCGGCACCACCGCCAGGTCCTGCGCCACCAGGATCGCCAGCGCCAGACGCCCGCCCTCGGTATCCTTGTGGCCGCCATCCTCTATCATTTTCATGGCGACGGCGGTGGACGAGATCGCCAGCATGAAGCCGATCACGATGGCGCCCATTACTTCGCCGCCCACCACCAGCGCGAACAGCGCCACGGAGGTGGGGATCACCGCGCAGGTAATGCCCGTGATGCCCAGCGCCACCGGCAGCGACTTGGTGAATTGCCCCAGCCGCATTTCCATGCCGATGATGAACAGCAGCATCAACACGCCCATCTCGGCCAGGGTTTCGATGGAATCGTCGCTGCTGATCATGCCCGCCCCGGACGGGCCCAGCGCCACCCCCACCAGGATGAACCCAGCCGCCGCCGGCAGCCGCAAACGGCTCATGAACAGGCCCAGTGCCACGGCGGCGGCCAGGAGCAGGGCAATGGCGGTCAGGCCGTGATGATCGTGCATGGGGATGAGGACAGATTTGCCCGGCGATGATAGGGTCAGGACATGGCAGACACCAATACGCCCAACCATATCGACGACGAAAAACGCACCCTGATCCTGACCGGGGCCTCGCGCGGCATCGGCCATGCCACCGTGAAGCGCTTTTCCAGCGCCGGCTGGCGGGTGATCACCTGCTCGCGCCACGCCTTTCCGGAAAACTGCCCCTGGGCGGCGGGCCCCGAAGACCATATCCAGGTCGACCTGGCCGACCCGGCGGACACGGCGCGGGCGGTGGCGGAGATGCGCTCGCGGCTTCCGGATGGCAAGCTGCACGCCCTGGTCAACAACGCCGCCATTTCGCCCAAGGGCGCGAAGGGCGAGCGGCTGGACACGCTGCAATCCTCGATGGAGGCCTGGCGGCAGGTGTTCGAGGTCAACTTCTTCTCGACCATCTGGCTGGCTCAGGGCCTGAAGGACGAGCTGGCCCGGGCCAAGGGCTCGATCGTCAACGTCACCTCCATCGCGGGCAGCCGGGTGCACCCGTTCGCCGGGGCGGCCTATTCAACCTCCAAGGCGGCGCTGGCGGCGCTGACCCGCGAAATGGCGTCGGACTTCGGCCCCCTGGGCGTGCGGGTCAACGCCATCGCGCCGGGCGAGATCGACACCGCCATCCTGTCGCCCGGCACCGAGAAGATCGTCGAGACCATCCCCCTGCGCCGCCTAGGCCAGCCGGCCGAGGTCGCCAAGGCCATCTGGTACCTGTGCACCGAGCAGTCGTCGTATGTGACCGGCTCCGAACTGATGATCAACGGCGGCCAGCACGTATAAAGCTGACTATCCGTACGGTGAGGGGAGTGGAGATTTTCTCCCCGCCCGCCCTATGATCCCTGCGGCTCAGGGGCTCTTTGATGATTTCGGCATACGCCACCACGCGCTTGCGCAGGCTGGTGATCGTCCTGTGGGCGGTCGCCGGAATCGGGCTGGTGTGGCTGGGCTGGATGCTGGCCTTCCCGCCGCCGCCCGACAATACCCCGCAGGTCTTTGAAGAGCCCGGCACCACGCAGGTCGTGGAGCGCCCGAACGGCCACGCCTATCAGTATATCCGCGAGCCCAACCTGACCTGGGATGCGGCGAAGGCAGCCGCCGAAAATCTCACCCACAAGGGCCAGCGCGGCTACCTCGCCACCATGAACACCAAAGCCGAGATGGACTTTGTGATGAAGGCGCTTTTCCCCGAGCCCACTGACGTCGTCTATCTCGGCGGACGCCAGACCGCGCCGAACGAATGGCGCTGGGTAACGGGACCGGACGCGAAGGAAGACGGCGCCAAGGGCCGCCTGTTCTGGACCGGCGCCGCCAAGGGGAACGCCCCCGACTCCGCCTTCGCCGACTGGATGTTCACCGCGTTTCAGTATGGCGGGAAATGGGATGTCTCGAAGGTCTGTTGCGTAACATTATTCTCGTACCGCAAGCGCCAGTTCAGCACCGCGCTGGGCAATGGCGATCCGGAAGAGGGTGTTGCGGGGTATCTCGTCGAGTTTGGAAAATAATCCGGGCTTGTCCGGACGCGTTTGTCCTGCAACGCTCTATATGTGTTTGCGAACGAGGCTTGCATGATCTTGGATCGTCGTCTGGCTTTGTTGGGTGGCTTGGCTGGCCTTTCCGCTTGCGCGACCAACCCACAACGCATTCCAGCAATCGATACGCCGCGTCTCATGCCAGTCCGCGCCCACATGCGGCGGGTGTTTGACATCACGGTGTGCTCGCGTCCTTTCCGCGCCGCCGGTCCGCGTCTCAATACCGAAATGCTGGGCGATACGCTGGTGGTGCACAACTACGGCCATGGTGGGTCGGGCTGGTCGCTGTCCTGGGGCTCGGCGCAGATCGTTCTGGAAAAGGCGCTGGCGCGGGGCGACAAAAATCTCGCGGTGATCGGCTGCGGCGCGCTGGGGCTGACCACGGCGGTGCTGGCGCTCAAGATGGGTTGCAGTGTCACGCTCTATGCCAAGGAGCTGCTGCCGCTGACACGCTCGGCCCGCGCCACCGGAAGCTGGACGCCGGATTCGCGCATCGCCCTGCGCGATTCCGCTGCTCCCGGCCTCGGCGATCTGTGGGAACAGATGGCGCGCATTTCGTGGAAAAGCTATCGCAGCTATCTGGGCCTGCCGGGCAAGCCCGTGGAATTCGGCGACCGTTACTACATCACGGACGGCTCGGCGCAGACTTACTATTCCACCCCCAACGCGCTGGCCTTCGCCCAATACAGCGGTCGCATTACCGACATCGTGCCGTCGGGCGTGGACATGCCGCCGGGCTCCACGCCCTTCCAGTTTCCCAATGTGCGGCGCACGGAGAACATGCTGTTCAACGTCGCCTCCTACGGCCACACGCTGATGGCCGAATTCTATGCCATGGGCGGCAAGCTGGAAGTGCGCGAGTTCCACGAACCCGCCGAGTTCACCCGCCTGAAGCAGAAAGTGGTGATCAACTGCACCGGCTATGGCGCGCGCAGCCTTTGGAAGGACGAAAGCCTCATTCCGGTGCGCGGCCAGATCGCCTGGCTGGCGCCGCAGCCCGAGGTTACCTACGGCGTCAATTATCGCGGCGTGCAGATGATCCCGCGCAGCGACGGCATCGTGATCCAGATGCTGGAGGGCGGCGACATGCGCGGCTACAACGAGGCCAATGAGGTGGTGGACCGCGCCGAGGCCGCCGAGGGCATCGCCCGCATCGCGGAACTGTACACGCGCTTCCAATAAGAAAACGGCGCCATTGCTGGCGCCGTTTCCTCAGGTCTCGATAGAGGTCGAGTTGGTTTAGGCGCAGCCCTTGTAGTTGGCGCGCTTGCAATTCACGGAGAGCTGACGGGCCTGCTGCTGCGCCGCCGGGGTCATGCGCGACCACAGGGCGTTGCGATGGGCAACCGCGTTGGGCATATTGCCCATGTCGGCGGCCAGCGAGTACCACATATAGGCGCGGAACGGATCGGGCTTGCCGCCCTGACCCAGCTCATGCATCAGGCCCAGATTGTACATGCCGGCGCTGTTGCCCTGCTGGGCGGCGGCGGTGAACCACTGCATGGCGCGGCCGAAGTCGCGCGGCACGCCCTTGCCGTCACGGTACAGGCCGCCCAGATTGTTCTGGCCCAGCGAGGAACCGGCTGCCGCGGACAGCGACAGGTAACGCACCGCTTCGTTCATGTTCTGCGGCACGCCTTTGCCGTCCAGGTACATGATGCCGAGATTGTTCTGCGCCACCGGGTTGCCCTGAACGGCAAGCGGACGCCAAAGGGCGAGGGCGCGGTTGTACTGGCCACCCTGGAAGGCGCGGGCGCCGTCCTGCAGGTTGTCAGCGCTGGCGGTGCCGGCGCCGAAGGCCAGCGCGGCCGCGGCCAGAGCGATCATGAAAACTTTACGCATTGCGATCTCCACCGTCATATTCGAGATGGCGAAGCTAGCACCCGAAAGGTGAAGGACCGCTTACCAAGCCCGCAGATGACCCGGCGGAAAAGCCCGGATTCCGGTGGTTAACGCCACAAAGGCGCTGTTTCAGATGGGGGCAGGTGCAGGCAAAAGACCGCCCGCCAGGCTAGCCGTTTTTGGCGTCCGCGATGATCTCGGCGATGGTGTCCTTGCCCTCGGACGAGTGCATCCAGCCTTCGGCGGCGGACAGGGTGGGGAACTGCAGCGGCACCCTGTGGGGCTTGTTGCGGCCTTCCACCGGGATCAGGACCTCGAAAGTTCCCGCAAAGCGGACATCCTTGGTCTCGGCGGCATAGGGCGGGGGCGTCTGATTCTTGCGCTTGTCCTTCATGCTGCCCATGGCCGTCTCCTGTGTTGGCGGGCTTCTAGCAGCTTTCGTCAGTCATGGTCAGCACGTTTTTTACGGCCGATTCCCAGCTTTTCCCGCCACAGCCGGGCCGGAATTTCCTCGATCTGGCCTTCGATCAACTGGCCAAGCTGGAAGGGGCCATAGGATGTGCGGATCAGGCGGGCGACCTTCAGGCCCAGCCGTTCCATCACCCGCTTGATCTCGCGGTTCTTGCCTTCCTTCAGCGAAACGGTGGCCCAGCTATAGACGCCCTTGCTGCGTTCCAGGTCAGCCACGATCGGTCCGTACTTGACGCCGTCGATGGTGATGCCGGTGGCCAGCTTGTCGAGTTCGGCCTGCGTGACCTTGCCGAACAGCCGCACGCGATAGACGCGCGTCCAGCCCGCCGACGGAATTTCCATGCGCCGCGCGATCTCGCCGTCATTGGTCAGCAGCAACAGTCCTTCGGTGTTGTAGTCCAGCCGCCCCACCGATACGACGCGGCCCAGATGCTTGGGCAGGTTGGCGAAGACGGTGGGCCGGTCTTTCTCATCCTTGTGCGTGGTGACCAGGCCCGACGGCTTGTGATAGCGCCACATGCGCGCGGCATCGGGCTGGGTCAGCGGCTTTTCATCAACCTGCACAACATTGTTGGTGGTGACGTTCAGGGCCGGCGAGGTGACCAGCACGCCATCGACTTTCACGCGCCCTTCCAGGATCAGCTTTTCGGCGTCGCGCCGCGAGCAGATGCCGGCCCGCGCGATCACTTTCGCAATGCGGTCGCCGTCTGGGGTGGCTGGCTTTTTGTCGGCGGGCAAGGCTAACTCCGGGCACTATGAACGATAGCGAAGCCATAGCACTGGCGCTGGAAGAAGCGAAATCGGCGGCCTTGCGCGGCGAGGTGCCGGTGGGCGCGGTCTTGCTCGGTTCGGAAGGCGGGCTTCTGGCCCAAGACGGCAACCGCATCCTGGAACTGAAAGACCCCACCGCCCATGCCGAGATACAGGTGATGCGCACCGCCGCTCGCAATCTTGGCAATGAGCGGTTGATCGGCACGACCTTGTTCGTCAGCCTGGAGCCCTGCGCCATGTGCGCGGGCGCAATCGCGATGGCGCGGGTGTCGCGGCTGGTGTTCGCCGCCTGCGATCCCAAGGGCGGCGCGGTGCTGCACGGCCCGCGCTTTTTCGAACAGCCCACCTGCCATCACCGTCCGCTGGTGGTGCAGACCGAGCTGCATGCGGTGAAAGCGGGCGAAATCCTGCGCGAATTTTTCCGCGCCAGGAGAAGCTAGAACCAGGTCGGGGCAAATCCCGGAAAGCCCAGCAGCAGCACTTCACGCGCCGCGATCAGGCCGATGCCTGCGCCGATCAGCACGTCACTGAGAAAATGCGCCGTCAGCAGCGCGCGCGTCACCGCCAGCAATGCGGCGATGCCGAACCAGACCGGCCACAGCATCGGCCAGACGCAGGTGAAGATCACCGCCACGCAGCAGATGGTCAGGGCATGGCCGCTGGGGAAGCTGTTGTAATCGGAATTGAAGGCCAGCGGCATAAAGCCGTACAGGCCCATTTCCATGTCGTCGCGCGGACGGCGGCGGCCGATGGCCAGCTTGATCACATGCAGGATGGCGCTGCCCAGCGTCAGGCTGGCAATGAAGGCCAGGCTGTAATTGATGAGCTGGGCGACCTGCTCAGGATAGACATGGAAGTGGCGCAGGATCGCCGCCGCGATCAGCGCCAGCACCGCCGCCGCCAGCCAGTGACCGGCCTTGGCGTAATGGGTGATGCTGTCCAGCGCCTTGTGGGCGCGGGCGTTGACATGGTCGTAGATGAAATGCGCCAGCGGCCGATCGATGATCAGCGCCAGAAGTCCGACGACAATGGAAAGAAAGCCCGCCAACAGCAGCATGGCGGTTGATTGCCCGCCCTCGCTGGCACTGTCAACTAGGCTTGCGCCCGGGCGCGCGCCGCCAGCGGGAAATCCACCACGACCGTCGTTCCCTTGCCCACTTCGCTGGCCATCACGAACTTGCCGCCATGCTTTTCGGTCAGCGCCTTGACCAGCGCCAGGCCCAGGCCGGTGCCGCCCTTGGCATGCATGGCGTCGGTCTTGGCCTGTTCAAATGGATTGCCCAGCCTTGCCAGATCGTCGGCGCTAATGCCGATGCCGGTATCGTGCACCGAGATGTAGCCGCGGCCGCGCGCCTTCCAGGTCGAGACCACCACCTTGCCGCCCGGCGGGGTGAACTTCACCGCGTTCGACAACAGGTTCAAAAGCACCTGCTTCACCGCGCGGCGATCGGCCTGCAGCACGGGCTTGCCCTTGCTTTCACTCAGCAAGGTGACACGTCCATTGAGCGCCTGGTCCTTTAGGATGCGCAGGCAGTCGTCGATGGTTTCGCCCAGGTCCATGCGCTCGGGCGCCAGCACCAGCTTGCCGGCCTCGATCTTGGCCATGTCCAGCATGTCGGTGATCAGGTCCAGCAGGTGCTTGCCGGATTGATGGATCAGCTTAGCGTATTCGTTGTAGCGCTCGTCGCCCAGCGGCCCGAACATCCGTTCGCGCATTAGTTCGGAAAAGCCGATGATGGCGTTCAGCGGCGTGCGCAGCTCGTGGCTCATATTGGCCAGGAAGGCGGACTTGGCCTTGCTGGCGGCTTCAGCGCGTTCCTGCGCCGCTTCGATTTCCAGCTCATGCGTCTTGCGGGCCGAGATGTCGCGCGAAACGCTGACGATGTTGCGCACTTTACCCGTAGCATCGTCATAGATGGCGCGGGTGAGAACTTCCAGCCAAAGATAATGGCCGTCCTTGTGCAGTACGCGATAGGTGGCGGTGCGGCTTTCGCCGGGCGAGGGCACGGTGGTGAGTTGGCGCGCTTCTTCCATGTCGTCCGGGTGGACGATGTTGAGGAATCCACCATGGGCGATTTCGTCCACGCTGCGTCCGAGCATCCGTTCCAGCGCGTCGGACGCGAACAGGATGTCGCCCTTCATGGTATAGAAGATGATGATGTCTGAGGCTTCGCGGGTCATGGCCCGGTACTGTTCCTGGGCAAGCTCGCTGGCTTCTTCCTCGCGCAGGCGCTTGGTGACGTTCTGGCAGATGGCGACCAGCGCCACCGGATTGCCATCGGTGTCCAGTTCGACCTCGCCATGGGCGTCGAGGATCTGCGCCGTACTGTCCGCCAGCAGCGGCCCCAGCGTGATGTCGTGCAGGCGATAGAAGAAGGGCTGTCGCGTGCGCATTGCCTCGCCGATCACCTGGGCGACATGCACCTGCTGCGGCACGCTGAGATGTTCGCGCAGCCAGGCAATGTCAGGCTTGATCGACGGGTCGATGCCCATCAGCGTGTACATGCCCGGCGACCAGGAATGCGTGCCGTGGACAAGATCGTAGCGCCAGTAGCCGATCTGCACCGCGCGTTCGGCCAGCACAAAAGCATCGCGCTGGCGATCGTCCGATGGACGCGCGTCATCTGGGCTTTTGAACTGGGCGATGCTTCCCACCTGCGGCCTTTGCCTGTTTTTGTGGCGCGAAGCGTAAGGCAGGCAGGTTAACAAGGTTTCGACGCCAAGCCGACACAGGCGTGAAGGAACTCTTAAAAATAGGACTTATACGGCGTTTAGCGCTTAAGCGCGCGCCAGCCGATATCGCTGCGGACGAAGGCGCCGTTCCAGTGAATCAATTTTACCGCTTCATAGGCGCGGCGTTGCGCCTCGGTCACGTCCGTGGCCGTCGCGGTGACGTTCAGCACCCGTCCGCCGACGGCAACGATATCGTTGCCGCGCTTTTCGGTGCCGGCGTGGAAAATGGTGACGCCAGGCAACTTGGCGGCTTCGTCCAGCCCGGTGATGACATGGCCCTTTTCGTAAGCGCCGGGATAACCCTTGGACGCCATCACCACCGTCAGCGCCACGTCATCACGCCATTCCAGCGGCTTGAGGTTGCCGTCGCGCGCTGCGATCAGCGCGGTCAGCAGATCGCTTTTCAGGCGCGGCATCAGCACCTGGCATTCCGGATCGCCGAAGCGGCAATTGTATTCCACCAGCTTGGGGCCAGTTTTTGTGATCATAAGGCCCAGATACAGCACGCCCATGTAAGGGCGACGCCTGGCCGCGAAAGCCGCAACCGTGGGCTTGATGAATTGCTCCATCGCGATCTTTTCCAGATCGGGCGTGAGAACCGGCGCAGGCGAATAAGCGCCCATGCCGCCAGTGTTGGGTCCTGTATCGCCGTCGCCGACGCGCTTGTGATCTTGGGCGCCGGCCAGCGGGATCACGTTGGTGCCATCGCTGAGGGCAAAGAAGCTGGCTTCTTCACCCTCCATGAATTCCTCGACCACGATCTCGTGGCCGCTGTCGCCGAAGCCGCCCTCGAACATGAAGTCGATGGCCTTGTCGGCTTCCTCCTTGCTGGCGGCGATGATCACGCCTTTGCCAGCGGCCAGGCCGTCGGCCTTGATCACCACCGGATAACCCAACGTGTCGGCGAAGGCCTTGGTCGGCTCGGCCCGCGTGAAGCGCTTGTAGGCGGCGGTGGGAATGCCCGCTTCGATGCAAAGGTCTTTGACGAAGCCCTTGGAGCCTTCCAGCACGGCGGCCATTTTCGACGGGCCCAGGCAGCGGATGCCGGCATCTTCCAGCACATCCCACAGCCCGGCCACCAGTTGGGCGTCGGCGGCGATGACTGCGAAATCGATTCGCTTGGTGGCGGCGAAAGCGGCCAGGCCTTCAAAATCTGTGGCCGGGATTGCCACGCATTCGGCCACTTGCGCGATACCGGCATTGCCGGGCGCGCAATAGAGCTTTGTCAGCAGGGGGCTTTGCGAAAGCCCCCAGGCCAGCGCATGTTCGCGGCCCCCGGAACCCACCAGCAAAACTTTCACATGCGCCTCGCCATTTTTCGCCACCACCCTGTATCATAAGCCCATGCCCGAGACAGCACTTTCGAACCTGCCCGAATTTTCGGTCACAGAATTGTCCGCCGCCCTGAAACGGTCGGTGGAGGAGCAGTTCGCCTTGGTGCGGGTGCGGGGCGAGATTTCCGGACTGAAATTCCATTCCAGCGGCCATGTCTATTTCGACCTGAAAGACGACAAGGCTGTGTTGAATGCGGTGATCTGGCGGGGCGTGGCGCAGCGACTGAAGGTCCGCCCCGAAGCCGGGCTGGAAGTGATCTGCACCGGCAAGCTTTCCACCTATGCCGGTTCATCCCGCTATCAGCTCATCGTCGAGCAGGTCGAGCTGGCGGGGCTGGGCGCGCTGATGGCGATGCTGGAAGCCCGGCGCAAGGCGCTGGCCGCAGAGGGGCTGTTCGATGCGAGCCGGAAGAAAGAGCTGCCGTTCTTGCCCGAAGTGATCGGTGTGATCACATCGCCGACCGGCGCGGTGATCCGCGACATCATGCACCGGCTGCAGGCGCGGTTTCCGCGCCGCGTGCTGTTGTGGCCAGTGGCGGTGCAGGGCGAAAAGGCGGCGAGCGAAGTGGCCGCGGCGATCGCAGGCTTCAACGCATTTGACGGCAAGACCATGCCGCGGCCCGATCTGATCATCGTCGCGCGCGGCGGCGGTTCGGTGGAAGATCTGATGGCGTTCAACGAGGAAGCGGTGGTGCGTGCCGCCGCCGCCAGCGATATTCCGCTGATTTCGGCGGTGGGTCACGAGACCGACACCACGCTGATGGATTTCGCCGCCGACATGCGGGCGCCTACGCCCACCGCCGCCGCCGAACTTGCGGTGCCGGTGCGCGCCGAGCTGCTGGCCCAGACGCTGGATTTCGAGCGGCGCTTCGTGCGGTGCTTCGGAAAGTCGATGGAAGACCGCCGCCGCCACCTGGCGCAGTTGGTGCGGGTGTTGCCGCGTCCCGAAAGCCTGTTCGCCGCCCAGCGCCAGCGCCTGGATGTGACCGGCGACAAACTTTCGCACGCGCTGGGCCGCAATCTGCAACTGCACCGGGTGGGGCTGGAGAAGATTGGCGCGCGATTGCGTGACCGCATGTTGCGCGACCGCATGACGATCTGCGGCGAGCGGGTGCAGGGCCTTGTGGCGCGGGCCGAGCGGGCCGAGCGAGCGCGGCTGGTACAGGCGCGGCGGCGGCTGGACGGACTGGCGCGTGAACTGGACCTGATCTCGTATCGCAAGGTTCTGGAGCGCGGCTTTGCGCTGGTGCGCGGCGAAGACGGCGCGGTGCGCCGCCGCGCCG
>Ga0222712_10002206_pt1 | contig 22691 bp, 21 predicted proteins | sample C33_657DmetaG_FD_165043 | JGI IMG/M metagenome (GOLD analysis project Ga0222712, IMG submission 165043) | Estuarine water microbial communities from San Francisco Bay, California, United States - C33_657D | ecosystem: Environmental > Aquatic > Marine > Unclassified | place: USA: California... | reverse complement strand
GCTGGCCTTCTTCGGCGCAACCATTGAACCGACGGACGGCGGCGAAGGTCGCCTGCTGCCAAGCGAACTTGACCAAGGGGTCATTCTTCCCGGCGACATGGATCACCGGCAGCGACGTCGTGGGCTTCCCGTCCCCGCGGAGGCTGCCGGCGACCGAGCCGATGGCGGCGAGGACCTCCTGGCGTGCCTGCCAGAGCAGGTAGCTGAACGCCGCGCCGTTGGAATGGCCCATCGAGTAGATGCGGCGTTCATCCACCGCATGCTTCTTTTTCAGGTCGGCCAGCATCACGTCGAAGAGGCGCATATCACGTCCGCCTTCGCTCGTGACGGACGTCTGCCAGCCCGGCATGCGCCCTTCCTTGTCGACGAGCGGCGAGACGGTCGGGAGCCCTTGCGGGAAGACGAGGATGGAGGTCTTGTCGATCTCGGCGTAACCCCAGCTTCTGGCGGAGTGCGTGGAACGGCCACCGTGGCCGTGCCAGCAGAAGACCAAGGCCATCGGGCCCGTCACCCCGTTCGGCACCCGCACGAGGGCCGTGCGCTTCACGCCGTCGACCTCCCAGGACTGCTCGACGCAGCCCTCCGGAGCCTTGGCCGCGAGGAGCTCGCGGATCTTGCCTTGGGCCGACAACGAAGCGGCGGCCAAGACGGTGAGTAGGATCAGCAGGAAGCGGCGCATAAAGAAGAAGGGCTCCCCGATATAACACCTGGGAGCCCTCGGAAGTTTCCTCGCAGGGAGCTTACTCGCGACGACCCGCGAAGAGGCGGATGACGTAGAAGAGCAGCGTCACGAAGGACGAGAACAGGACGAAGGCCGCGGCGACGTGCTGGTCGGTCTCCATGGTGTTCTTCACTTCGTTGGTCTGGTAGAGGATCACGGTGGCCATCAGGACGATCATCGCGATGGAGAACCAGGCGCCGAGCGACCAGCCGGCGAAGAGCGAGACGACGATGATGCCGAGGGCGCAGATGCTGCCGATGACGATGGCGACCTTGAGGAACGAGAAATCCAGGTTCGTCATGAAGACCACGGCCGTCAGGGCGACGACGAGCGCGCCGGTAGCCATGCAGGCCGGGATGAGGATTTCGCCGGGGTTACCCTTGGTGACGATGGCGGTGTAGTAGATGAGCGGGACGAAGATGATGGCCTGCAGGAGTACGTAGAGGCCCAGACCGGCGTATTGCGCGAGGCGGGAGGCGCGGCTGAAGGCCAGGGACTGGGCGGCCGTCGTGCCGAGCCAGAAAAGGACCATCACCCCGAGCATGCCCCAGGAGCCCACGCCGGCGATGGCGCGCATGAACGTCTCGGCCGCGCCGGAGACGAAGAGACCGAAGAGCGCGATCGCGAAGGCGCCGAACGACACGGCCACGAGGCCGTAGGTACGACGGAAGAAAGCGGCGCGGTCGGCGGCCGGCGCATCAGCGACGATGAAAGGATTGGATTCGTGCATACCCCTTCCATCTTAGCCCTTTCCCCCGCCAGTCAAGTCCGCCCCACCCCTCATGGGTTACGAAACCGTGCTGAAATTATCCTGAACCTCCGGCCCAAAGGCCGGACTGGATGCTCCTCCGCCACCCGCTGCACCACGAGTTCACAGGTTACGGCTCCCTCACGCCCTTCTGCCTGGCCTACGACCCTGAAGGTATCGCCACGCACGGTCAGCACCGGCGCCCAAGCCTCCAGGAGATCGCCTTCCTCAAGCCTGAGCGGCCAACCTGGAGCCACCTCGGCCGGACCAAGGTTAACTCCGCTCTCACGGAGCGAACGTGCCAGGAGACCCGAGCCAGCAAAGGAGCGCAACGAAGCGTAAGGCCACCCGCAGGCCGGCTGCAGTTCGACGATCTTTTGCGACCAAGCCCTCAACCGACCCTCGTCGATACGTCTGACCAACTGCGCGCCTTGGGCGGCCTCGGCGGCGAGCGGAGGCAGCACCATCAAAGCTTCGTCACCTAAGTCCAACGAACCCATCGCTCCCCACTTGGCCTGACCCGCGCCGGCTGGCCGGGTAAAGAATAACGGACCGGACAGTAATGGAGGTTCGAACGGACCACCACGCTCCGCCCGCCAAGCGCCTGTCGCGCCTCGCAGGAACGACTCCCATGCCGCCGGATCGCGCGAGTTCACGTTCCAAGGACCCAGCACATAGAAATCCTGCGCCGCCGCCTCGCGAGCGACCGCTCCCGCCTCCGCAGGGATTAAGAACGGCTGATGGGAAACCACGCCCGGCTCGGGCACGTTCGGGGGAGCCGAGAAAAAGCCTTGGTCCAACCAGTGGTGCCATCTCTTACCCTCCGGCCCCTCCAGATGCCGCAACGAACCCACCGAGAGATGCGGCCAGCCAGGCATGTCGCGCAGTCGAACCAAGGCGAAGGCCCCCGGCTGACCGGCGTCATGTCGATTCACCCGGAGGTCCCACAAGGGACCCGCCAAGGGGGACGCGTCCTGATCGACGACATCCAAGGCAGCCAATAAAGGAGATTCCACGGACCACTCCGCAGCATCCTCTGGACGATGGAAATCCCAGTGTGACCGCTGGAAGACGCCGGCTCCGGCCGATGAACGGAAGGCCTCTGACAATCGAGGCTTCAGCCTGACACGCAGGCAGGCGCGCCGCTCGCTCAAAGCATACCCAGCGCTGTCTTCCCTGGAATAGTCTTCCCCTGTCGTCCTGAAACCAAAATCAGGAAAAGGCACTTCCCTCAAGGTGATCGCCGGGGCGGACAGATAGGACGCGATCGGCTCCTCGCGCGAAGGCTCCCCGGCGTATGGCCGGAGATGCACCGTGACCTTCTGCCGAAAGCGTACCGCTACCTCGATCCGGTCGGCCGGCAGGAAGGTCGTCGGCCCGGGACGACGCCAACCTGGGCCATGCGGACGACGATCCAAGCGCCACGTCGTCTTCGATAAGATACGCGCCAAGCCCTGAGGCTGGGCCTCTTCCGTCGGATTAAGGAAGGCATAAGCCTCACCAGGCAACAAGCCACGGCCGCTCATGCCGAAAGTCTCGGCATCAGCCACCTCGACCCAGAACCAAATCCCACGCTCCCGTGGCCCTTGGCGCACGACTCCGAAATCCTCCTGTGGGCAGTCGTCCAGATCGACGACGATCGTCGCGCCCGTCTCCAGATTCGTCACCGTCACTTCAGGAGCGCCGATCACCTCGCAGAGGAAAAGCTTCCCCTGAGGGCCAGCCAGGATCGGCACCGTCAAAGGATTCCAAAGTACTCCGGAACCATGGAAACGTAGCCGATGCCGGCCATCATGACGGGAGTTGAAGAAGCCGAGACTGAGCCGGAAATCGCTCAACAACGGTAGCGTCGTAAGCGTTTGCTCCGCTTCGACGAACGAGCAAATCGGGCGGCCTCGGGATGGCAGCTGAGACCAAGCCGTCCCGGACAAGACCTCCGCTATCTCGGGCCCGACCGCTTCGGCTAGCCCGGCGGGCGTGGACAAATCCCGCTTCCAGCCACCCTGTGCGGAATCCGTCAGCAGACCGCGCACCTGCCAGGTCTGACCACCCCGGAGGGTCTCACCGCCGCTGACGGAATAAAGGAGGGGGCCGCCCACCTCTAGGGCCACGACCTGCGCCAAGGTTGGCTCGGCCATCAAGGCTAGGGGCAGCTTGGGCCGGCCAGCGTTACTTCTGGCCCAAGCTGAAGCCCTCAGGCTCGCCATCGGTCGGGCTGCGAGATCGCACGAAAGGGACAGGTCTTCGACCCTCCAGCGCCATCGTCGGCCTTCCAATTCCGCCTCCCCATCCGGGACCAAGACCGCCAACGGCCGGCCGACCCGGAGCCCGGCCGGTACGCCATGATCATAAGTATAGGCGATATCCGGGCCCGCGGCCGACTGGAGCGCCGCCAGGCCGCGCAAGGCCGCGCCCCGGGCGGCCGCACGCAAACCGGCTTGGGCGACGTAGTAGCTGGCCGATGCGCTCTCTGCCCGCCCGAGACCCGCCAAGCTGAACATCAGGCCAAGACAAAGCGACAAGGCCAGCAGCGCCAGCAACAGTGCTAATCCATTTCTCTTATGCATTGATGAGGAATAAGCCCCAGCCTCTTTCCGTTGATAACAAACGGCAAAACAGGAGATATCTCATGTATTGATTCCATGAAGACATCATTACGTAAAATCCGTGTCACCCGGCCGTCGGCCGGGGTTCCTAGCTACCAGCCCGTCAAGCCTTCGGGAGCCGATAACATCCCGGCCAAGAAACGCGTGCTGGTCGTGGAAGACCAGTCGGCGGTGTGCGACCTGGTCTCGGAGATGGTCCAGTCCCATCCGCGTTGCGTCTCGGTCGGTACGGCCTCCGACGGGCTGAGCGCCATCGAACTCACCCTGCGCCTCAAGCCGGACATCCTGGTGCTCGACGTGATCATGCCCGGCGTGGGCGGCATCGAGATCCTGCGTCGGCTCGGCGGCAGCCTGCCCGCGATGAAGGTGCTGATCTTCTCCGGCAAGCAGGAGCCGCACATCGTCCGCGCCCTCATGCAGGCGGGCATCCATGGCTTCGTGAACAAGAACGGCCCGCTCTCCGAACTCCGCAAGGCCCTCGAGGCGCTTTCACTCGGCAACACCTGGTTCAACGATGACTTCAGCCGCACTGTCAGGCAGGCCCTCGCCTCCCCTTCCTTCCTCGGGGACGGCATGATCGACCAGCTCACCCCGCGCGAACGCGAGATCGCCGTCCTCATCGCCCAGAGCCACAGCAGCAAGGAAGTCGCCGCCCGCCTGCACATCAGCATCAAGACCGCCGAGAACCATCGCGCCAACCTGATGCGCAAGCTCGGCGTGCGCGACGTCGCGGGGCTGGTCCGCTTCGTGGTCCGTCAGGGCTTGGTCGACCCGGCTTCGGAATAAGATTGTTACGAGGCGACGCCTTTTGCGTTCGCCTGCGGCCGGGGGGAGGACAAGATTGTGGTCATCCCCATGAAGACCTCTGTCCGCAAGGCGAAATCCGTCGTGGTCGTGGAAGATCAGACGGCCATCTGCGAGCTGATCATCGAGATGCTCGAAGCCCGCGGGGCTTACCGCGTGCTGGGCTCCACCGCGGACGGCAACGAGGGCCTGGCCCTCGCGAAGCAGCTCAAGCCGGACATCCTCATCCTCGACATCCTGCTCCCTGGCATCAGCGGCCTGGAAGTCCTGCGCCAACTGCATGAGACGCAGCCCGACCTCAAGGTGCTCATCTTCTCCGCGAAGTCCGAGAAGCAGATCGCCCGCGGCCTCCTCAAGGCCGGCGTCCGCGGCTACGTGCCCAAGAGCGCCCGTCTTTCCGAACTTCGTCAGGCGGTCGACGCCGTCGCCGCCGGCGACACCTGGTTCAGCGAAGCCTTCCAGAAGGCGATGACCGATGCGCTCACGGCCCCCGAGAGCGACGTCGACGCCAAGGGCGCGACCCTCACCGACCGCGAGAAGGAGATCGCGGTGCTGCTGGCCAAGAGTTACTCGAGCAAGGAAGTCGCGGTGAAGCTGGATATCAGCGCCAAGACCGTCGAGAACCACCGGACGAACCTGATGCGCAAGCTCGGCGTCCACGACGTCGCCGGTGTCATCCGCTTCGTGGTCCGCCAAGGGCTCTACGACCCGACCGAGGGCTGAAAGCACTCCCCCGGAGGGCTTGGGTCTCGTTTGCATTCCGCGGCGACTGCCTTATCTTCCAAGTGTGTCCCGCAGAACACATGGGTTAGCCCTAGCCGCCCTAGCAATCGCCTGGACTGCCTTGGCCCCTGCCTGCGAACTCTGCCGACAGGCTTACGTCGCCGCGCTTGAAGCCGCACCGAAGGCTTCCGCGCTCCACACACAGGCGCCCGTCGTGACCTACCGGCTCGAAGTTTCCGAAAAAACGCTCAGCCCAGCCGGTCAGCCGACCAAAGTGCTCGCGCTCAACGGAGGCACCCCAGGCCCGGTGCTCCGCTTCCGCGAGGGCGACGTCGCCCGGGTCACGGTAGTCAACCGCCTGACTGACGAGACGACCTCGATCCACTGGCATGGACTGCTGGTGCCCAACCTGGAGGACGGTGTGCCCGAAGTGACGACCCCTCTCATCTTGCCCGGGCAGTCCCGCACCTTTGAATTCTTGATCCGGCAGCATGGCACCTATTGGTATCACAGCCACACCGGACACCAGAAGCAACGCGGCGTCTACGGCGCCATCGTGATCGAACCTAAGCGCCCGACGTTGGCCGCCGACCATGACGAGGTCGTCGTGCTCTCCGACTGGACGGACGAGACGCCGACGGAAGTCCAGCGGACGCTCCTCCGCGGCAGCGATTGGTATTCGTTCCGGAAAGGCACCGCGCAATCCCTCCTCGGCGCCTATCAGGCCGGCAAGCTGGATGAATACCTGGGACAACAGCAAAGACTGGTGCCGCCCATGGACCTCTCCGACGTCGCATACGACGCCTTCCTGATGAACGGTCAACGCCGGCTGCAGCTGATGGGAAAGCCAGGCCAGACGACGCGCCTTCGGCTCATCAACGCCAGCGCCGCCACCTATTTCTACCTCGATGCGGCGACGGGGCCGCTGAAGATCGTCTCCGCCGACGGTCAGGATGTCGTCCCGTTCGCCCAGAAGCGCCTCCTCATCGGACCCGCCGAAACGTATGACATCCTGGTGACGCTTCCCGCGACCGACACATGGGAACTGCGGGCCACCGCCCAGGACGGCAGCGGATCGGTGTCCGCCTGGCTCGGCGAAGGCGTGGCGCATGCCGCCGACGCGCCCCCTCGGCCCGAGCGTTACGGGATGGATGCCTACCTGTCATCGATCCTCGACGAGCTGGACCCGGAGCCTGGCGCCCCGCCGTCAGCCCGTCCGCTTTCGCCTTATCCCAAGCTACGAGCGGCGACCCCGCACGCAGTGGCCAAGTCGCATCGCGAACTAACCCTCAAGCTGACGGGGGACATGATCCGCTATGAATGGACTTTCGATGGCCTCGGCCCGCATGAGGCCGATGCCATAAAGGTCAAGGCCGGCGAGACCCTCCGCGTGCGACTGGTGAACAATACCATGATGCACCACCCGATCCATTTCCACGGGCACTTCTTCCGCCTGGTCGACGAAGCCGACCAGGATCCGGCGACCTCGCCCCTGAAACATACCGTCGACGTCCCTCCGATGAGCGTGCGGACGATCGAGTTCACCGCCAACGAAGGCCAAGGGGACTGGCTCCTGCACTGCCACCTGCTCTACCACCACCTCACGGGCATGGTCCGCACCATCCGCGTGACGGCCGCCGACGGCGCCGAACCGCCCCACCCGGCGGCCACGCACACGATGCCTTCCACCTACGCCTGGGGGCAGGCGACGCTGACCAGCGCCCATTTCGCAGGCTTCGCCACGCTCCAGTCAGGGGCCGATAACCTATACCTGCGCTGGGATGAGGGCGTGCGCTCCGGCGACTGGCACGAGACCGAGGCCTTCTACCAACGCTACGTGGACACCCGGCTTGCCCTGATCGCAGGCTATCGTTCGGATACTTCCGCCGGAGGCCAGGAATCGGCCTTCGCCGGCGCGGCGTTGCGCCTTCCCTATTTCGTCGACCTGACGCTCACCCATCAGGCGGGTGGCGAAACCAGGGCCGAACTGCTCAAGTCGGTCCAGCTGAGCGACCGATTCTCCCTGGACCTGGCCTTGCGCCACGGGCGTAAGACGGGTACGTTCACCTCAGCGGATTTGAATTTCCTGCTGAACAAGACCTTTTCCCTCACCGCCGGATACAGTTCCGATTTCGGAGCGGGAGCCGGCATCATCGCCCGATTCTGAACCCTATGAAAACCCTCCTCCTCGCCATTTGCCTTCTCACCAGCCTGCCGAACTGGGCGGCAGACAGTCCGGCTCCTGCCGTCGCCAAGCCTGGCGCCCCTAAGGCCTATCCCCTGAAGACCTGCATCGTCTCGGACAACGATCTCGATTCGATGGGCGAACAGGCCTCCTTCGTACACCAAGGCCAGACGATCAAAGTCTGCTGCAAGCCCTGCATCGCGAAGTTCGAGAAGAATCCCGCGAAGTACCTGAAGAAGCTGGAAGGGAAATAAGCAGTCTCAGTAGTGGTAGCGGGCCTGGAGGACGTAGATGACGCCCTTCTCGACCCGATAGACCAAGCGATGCTCCAGCGTGATCCGCCGCGACCACCAGCCCGAGAGGTCGCCTTTCAAGGGTTCAGGTTTACCGATCCCCTTGAACGGGGCCTTGGCAATGTCGGCCAGCAGACGCTCGAGGCGGTCATAGGTGCGCGGCTCCGACTGCTGCCAGTAAGCCCGATCCTCCAAGGCTCCCGTCGACCAGCGGACCTCAGCCACGGGAGGCCTTCTTGAACTTGCCGGCCTTGAATTCGGCCAGGCCCTTACGGAGGCGGTCGGCGTTACGCGGCGAAGACAGGAGATGGAAGGTCTCGGCCATGGCGGCGTATTCGGCGGCGTCGACGAGCACGACGGAAGCCGCGCCGTTGCGCGTGATGGCGACGGGTTCGCGATCCGCGTTGGCCGCCTCCATGAGGCTGGCGAGCTGGTTACGGGCGTCGGTGTAGGAGACGGTCTTCATGCGAACAGGATGCCTGTTGTACAGAATTCTGTCAAGTAAGGCGACGGTCACCGATGGCGTCATGACGGATGGCATACCCCATCCTACCTGCTGCACATGCCTGAAGGCCATCAGGTCAAACCACCATCCCTGGACCTATGATTCCCCCCGGCTTGCCTCCTTCATGGTTACGCCTACCTATCAGGATAACACTTCCATGACCACCACCGCCAAGGCCTACGGCTCTTCTGCCCCCACTTCCCTGCTCGCACCGATGCAGATCGCCCGGCGTGCGCCCGGCCCGACCGACGTCGCGATGGAGATCCTCTTCTGCGGCGTCTGCCACTCCGACGTCCATACCGCCCGCGGCGAATGGCCGGGCACGAACTATGCCTGCGTCCCGGGCCACGAGATTGTCGGCCGCGTGACCGCGGTGGGCGCCAAGGTCACGAAGGTCAAAGTCGGCGACATCGGCGCCACGGGCTGCATGGTCGACTCCTGCCGCACCTGCCCGAGCTGCCAGAAGGGCCTGGAGCAGTTCTGCCTCACCGGGGCGACCTTCACCTACAACAGCCCGGACAAGCACCTCGGCGGCCACACCTTCGGCGGTTACTCGTCCGCCATCGTCGTCGACGAGGCCTTCACGCTCCGCGTCCCGCAAGGCCTGGACCTCGCCGCCACCGCTCCCTTGCTCTGCGCGGGCATCACGACCTACTCGCCGCTCCGCCACTGGCAGGTCGGCCCGGGCCAGAAGGTCGGCGTCGTCGGCCTCGGCGGCCTCGGTCACATGGGCGTGAAGTTCGCCCGAGCCTTCGGCGCGCACGTCGTGCTCTTCACCACCTCCCCGTCCAAGGTCGCCGACGGCCTCCGCTTGGGCGCGCATGAGGTCGTCGTCTCGAGCGATCCCGCCGCGATGGCCAAGCATGGTTGCTCCTTCGACTTCATCCTGGACTGCGTCTCGGCCCAGCACGACCTCAACGCCTACCTGGCCCTCCTCAAGCTCGACGGCACGCTCTGCCTCGTCGGCGTGCCCGAGAAGCCCTTGGCGGTCCACGCCTTCAGCGTGATCATGCCGCGCCGTAATTTCGCCGGCTCATGCATCGGCGGCATCGCCGAGACTCAGGAGATGCTCGATTTCTGCGCCAAGCACGGGATCGTCTCGGACATCGAGCTGATCTCGATCCAGCAGATCAACGAGGCCTGGAACCGGATGATCAAGCAGGACGTGCGTTATCGTTTCGTGATCGACATGGCCTCGCTGAAGCAGGCCTGAACGTTGCCTACTTCTTGAGGTCGGCGGCGATGGCGGCGCGGTAGTCGGCGAGCGCGGTGAAGAAGTCCGCCTGCGCCGTGACTTCGGAGAACTGGGCCTCGAGCAAAGCCTGCTCGCGGATCTGCAGGGCGAGGAGGTCCGTGGCGCCCTGGCTGAAACGCGTCTGTTCGGCCTTCACGAGGATGGCGGACAGTTCGACGTTACGCTTCGCGGCGCCGAGGAGCTCATGGGCGGCGGCCAAGGCCGACCAACCGTCCTTGACCTCGACGCGGATACGGTCGCGGACGAAATACAGGTCCTGCTCGAGGCGACGGAGTTCGGCCTCGGAAACCTGGGTGCGACCCAAGGCTTCGTTCCGCTGGATCGGCAGGCGGAACTCGAGCCCCGCGCGGGACTCGTCACGACGCATGTCGTTATAAGGCCCGTCGCCCTGATTACGGGTGATGCCGAAGGTCAGGTCGAGGTTCGGCAGGGTCGCGTTACGTGCGAGGCGCAGATCGACCTCGACCTTCTCCTTCAGCAACCGCACGCGGCGGAGCTCCGGGCGGAGCTCGGCGACGGCTTCGAGCAGCGAAACGTCGCCCATCCGCTCCGGTAGTTCGGCGGCAGGCAGATATTTCGGCAGGCGTTCGCGGGCGGGCGTGATCGGCTGGTCGTCCGGCCCACGGTAGAACAACGAGAGCTCCAGGGCGACGGCTTCGAAACGTCGACGGGCCTGCGTGACGATCAGCTGGCGGCTGACGATGAGGCGCTCGTTGTCGGTGACGACGATCGGGGCGACCATGCCCTTCTTGGCCTGCTCGGTCAGAGCGGCGGCGCGGTCCTCGGCCACCTTCAGTTGCTCCCGAGCCACGCTCTCGCGGAGGCCGGCGGCGGCCCATTGGTAATAAGAGCGCGTGGCGGAGCGGACGATGTCGAGCTGCTGACGCTCGATGAAGGGGTCGGCCAGGCTCAGGTCCAGACGGGCCTTGAGCCGCTCCGCACGTTGGCGGTCGATGGAGCCGTCGCGGAGGACGTTGAAACGCAGGCCCGCGCGGAATTCGCCGTCTCGTTGGGTACGGTCCTTGTCGTAGTCGGCGAGCAGGCCGCTGCTGCGACGATAACCCGCGAAGACATTCGCGCCCCAGAAAGGCAGGCGCTGCTCCAAGGCGACATCGGTGGTCTCGCCGTCATAATAGCCCTTCGGGGTGATGCCCGCCCGCAAAGCGAAACCTAAGTCAAAGGCGCCGTCGGCCTGACGCAGGCGCCCGGCGGCGATGTCCTGCTCGATCATCGCGATGAGCAAGGGCGGATAGCGCTCCTTGACGCTCGTGAGCACCTCCGGCAGGCGCAAAGGCTCCGCCGCGACCAGCCAGGCCGGGAGCCAGGCGATGAGCGCGAGCCACCTCACTTCTTCGCCTCCTTACCGGGCTCATCCATCGCGACGACCGGCGGGAAGCCGTTGAGCTGACGCCAGATTTCCTTCCAGAGAGGCACCTGCTGAAGCAGGACCCAGCCGTTGGCGCGCACGCCTTGGCGCAGCCAGCGGTTGCCGGGCCAGCCGACCTGGGTCGGTTTGCCGTCGATGACGACGATGTCCTTGGCCGGGGCCACGACGACGCGGAACTTGCCCGAGGGATCGCCCGCGGCGTCGACGAAGACGACTTCGCCGCCGAACGTACCGATGGCGACGCTCGGCCAGCCGACGAACTGAATGGCAGGCCAGCCTTCGAATTGCAGACGGACGGGGCTACCGGGGATCACGGTACCGTCGGGCTTAGTGACGCGGGACTGCAGCAAGGGCATGTCATTGCCCTCGAGCCAGATCTCCACGAAGCGGCTGTCGGTCTCCGGAATCACCACGCAGATGGGGCTGCCAGGACGCAGGTAAGTCCCGTCGGTCGCCTGGACGGAGAGCACGATACCGTCGCGAGGGGCGCGGACGAGCTGGCGTTCGTTCTGGCTGATCTGGACGTCGATGACGCCGAGGTCGCGCTCGACGGAGGCGAGGTCCGACTGGGCCGAACCACGCTGGGCGCGCACGCCGGCGATGGTCGCGCTGAACTCGCTCTCGGTGCGGCCAAGGGTCGCCTCGGCGGCGACGAGCGCGGCGGCGGTGCTGTCGCGGGACTGGATCGCGAGTTCGTAATCCCGGACCGAGACGAGGCCGCCGTCCTTGAGTTCCTTGGTACGCGTGAAGTTCAGCGCGGCGGTCTCCGCGGCGATCTTGTCGGCGACCACGCGCTGGCGGGCGGCGTCCACCGACTGCCCGCGGGCGAGTTCGAGCTGACGGACCTGCAGGTCGAGGTCTTCGATACGACGCCGGGTCGCGGCCTGGCGGTCGGACAAGGAACCGCGCTGGGCCTTGAGGTTGTTCAGGAGGTTAGGGTCGTTGTCCTGCAGCTCGGCGAGCACCTCGCCGGCCTTCACGCGCTGACCTTCCAGGACATACATCTTGCGCACGAGACCCGCGACGGGCGCCTCAACGTTCACGCGTCTTTCGAGCGGATCGAAGGCGATGACCTTGCCGGAGCCGCGGACGAACTGCTGCCAAGGCAGGAACCAGATCGCCAGGACGATCGCCAAGAAGCCGAGGCCGGCGATGCGCGAGAGCAACCGGATGCGCAGGGAAGAGCCGGCCAGCAGCAAGGCAGGCAGACGCCCGCGGAGGGCAGGAGCCGGGGTGTCGTGGGACGTGCTCATGCGTGGGAAGAAGAAAGGGTGATGACCGTCGGACAGCGACGGAGCAGCTGGGGATCACGGGTGGCCAACAGCAACGTCCACGGACGTTCGGAGGCCATCACGAGGTCGACAAGCTGACAGGTGCTCGTGCCGTCCATGCCGTCGAGGAACTCATCGATGACGAGGAGACGCGGACGATGCAGCAAGGCGCGGGCGATGAGCAGGCGGTTGCGCTGACGGCTGGACAGGGGGAGGCCGCCGGTGACGAGCTTCGTGGAAAGTCCGTCCGGCATCGCGAGGACATCCGTCAGCAGGCCGACTTCCGTCAAGGCGGTCTGGACCTGGCCGAGCGTGATGTCGGGACGGCCGAGACGGAGATTGTCCATGAGGGTCGCGCTCAGGATGTCCTGCGAGCGGAGCACCATGGCCTGGCATCGATAGGCTTCGAGGTCCCACGAACGTAGGTCGAGCCCGTCCACCAGGATGGTCCCGGCGGTAGGTTCGCGCATGGCCGAGACGAGGTCGAGCAACGTGCTGCAGCCGCTGCCTTGGGCGCCGGCGAGCGCGACGCGGTCGCCGGCGCGGACCTTGACATTCAATCCGCTCAGGAGATCACGCCCGCCGGCATAGGCGAAGGAGACGCCGCGGAGCTCGATCGAGACCCCCGCCGGATCGCCGACGGGAATCTCCCCGCCTTCGCGGTCGGTCTCGAAATCGACGAGGTGCCCGAGTTTGTCGACCGCCGCCAAGGCGTCGTACCAAGCCTCGAACTGCTTGCCCAGCTTGGCGAAGGACGCGACGACCGCGCTGACGATGAGTTCGCTGGCGACCAGCTGGCCGAGCGTGAGCTGCTGGCTGAGCACGAGGCCGCCGCCGACGATCAGCAAGGCCGCCGTGGCCAGCACCTCAAGGGTGAGCAGGCCGATGATCTGCCGCATGAGCACGCGGAAATGCCAGGCGCGGGCCTGGAGGTAATCACGCGCCAGTTCATCGGTCCGGGAACCGGCCAAGGCGAGGCCGGACGGCCCTTTGAAGAGACGCGGGTAACGGGCGACCTCCTCGAGCCAGCCGACCGCCGCGTACTTGCTCCGCGATTCAGCCAGACTGGAAGCGATCGCCCCCCGGCCCAGGACATAGACCACGAAGCACAGCCCGAGCAGGGTCACGAACATGTAAGCGAGCAGGAACGGGTGGTAGAAACCGAGCACGACCAAGCCGACCACGGCTCCGACGACGATGTTGATGCCGTTGAGCAAGAGCATCGCGGAACTCTTCTGCACCGTGACGACGTCCAGGAAGCGGTTGACCATCTCCGGGGCGTGCACGCCGTCGAAGGCCTCTGTCCGGACGCGTGGCAGACGCCAGGCCATGTCGGCCGCGAGCCGGACGAAGATGCGGCGCTGGATGTGCTCAGCGACGACGTACTGCAGCCCGCGGATGATCGCAGAGAGCACGAGGCAGCCCGTGAGCGCCAAGGTGATGAAGATCAAGGCCTGCTGGAAGGGCGTGGATTGCGTACCGAACGCAAGATTGCCGACGACGCCGTTGATGGCGAGAGGCAGGGCCAGGTAAAGCAGGCCGGTGACGAGACTGAAGATGAGGATGGTGGCGATATCCGAGGCCTCCGGCCGCATGAGACCGAACAGCCGGCTGATCGGGCTGGCATGATGCCCGTGATGATGGTCGGCGTCCTCCTTGCCCTTCAACCCTTCGGCCGGCATGGTCGGCGAGACGAAGGCGACCTCGACCTCCGCCTGGGCCGAAGCCAATCCGAGCTGCTGGACCAAAGCGGTACGGCTGACGACATAGGTCTTCTCGTCGCCGTCGAAGGAGGCGAGACGCTCGCGGAAAAGGCCGCCGCCGACGACGACGGTGAAGCCCTTGCCCTCGGTATGGATGACCAAAGGCAAGGAGGCCCGGGCCTGCCAGAGGGCCGAGGCGAGGGGCATCCGGCAGACGTCGGCCTTGAGCCCGGTGGCAGGCAAGGAGGCCGCGATACGTTCGAGCGGTTCTTCGCCGGCGTGAGCCGAAAGCGCGCCGGCGATGCGTGACGCATCCGGCTCCAGACCAGCCTGGCGGGCGAGGAAACCGATCAGACGGATTTCCTGTGAATGTCCTTCGTCCGGACCAGAGGAAGACGACGAAGAACTTCCTGCATTCTTGGAGTCAGCCATGGCGCTCTAAATCGCTGGCTGAGTCGAAAGATGCAAATCAAACCCACCTTAAAAACCGCCCCTGAGGGAAACAAAACCGAGGCATTTAGGATGGTCTATGCCATCCATAGTATAGATCAGCGAAGCAGCGCGAGGACGTCCGCTTTGATCGCGTCGCTCCAGATCTGATAACCTTTCTCATTCGGGTGCAGTAAGTCAGGCATGATCGCCTTGGACAGCGTGCCGTCGGGCTCGAGGAACTTGGCGCCGACATCGAGGAAGAAGATTTTCTGGCCGTCGGCGAAACCTTTCACGATGGCGTTGGTGGCCTCGTTCTGCTGCCGGAACTTATCGTTCTTATCGGCGCCGCGCGGGAAGATGCCGAGGACGAGGATCTTGGCGTCCGGGCACTTCTGGCGAAGCTGGGCGAGGATGGCCTTGATGCCTTCAGCGGTCTGTTCGGCCGTGCACTCATAGACGGCGCCGTTGAGCTCCTTCTGCGGACGGCCCTGGTGCCCGGTGTTGTTGGTACCGATCATCAGGACGATCGCCTTGGGCTTGAGGCCATCGAAGTTTCCGTTTTCGAGACGCCAGAGGACGTGCTCGGTGCGATCGCCGCCGATGCCGAAGTTCGCCGCCTTGAGCGGAGCCCACTCCTTCGTCCAGATCGCCTTGCCCTTCCCGTCCCAACCATGGGTGATCGAATCACCGAGGAAGACGAGCTGGGCTTCGCCCTGCTTGGAGATGACGTTGAAGGATTCGTGACGCTTCTCGGTGCCGGGATGCAGGACCGGCTGGACGGCATAGTTGGCGCAACCGGACAAGAGGGCGGCGGCAGCGAACAAGAGAGCGATGCGATGATTCATGGGGGTGAACTCAACCTATGATATACCCTCCTCGGCTGGCAAGCCGCTCTATCCGCTCAGGCCGGCCCGGGGAACATGCCGCGGGCCAAGGCCACGAACACCCACGCCAGCATCAGCACCCAGAGCCCGGAGAGAACCCAGACCGCCCAAGCCAACCTTCGCTCCCAGACCGGGGCACCCTCCGGAGAAGGCAACCAGAGGAAAATCCCCGACGACAGGAAGGCGATCGGGATGGCGATGAAACTCTGCAGCAGATGCGCCGGCTGCTGATTCCAGCCGTAAGCCTCGGCCGCGAGGACCCACGGCATGCAGAGCAGGACGATGACGGCTGCCCCGATGAAAAAAGTCCGCAAGAGGCGTCGCGTTGAAAAGCCGGTGAGCATGCCGGAGCATCGACCAAGACGAGCGAATCCGCCAGCCTGATGGCTGTTGTTTCTTTATATCAACTATCCTAATCTGCCAAATTATTGTCTTTTCCAAGCAACCTCGCTTTATCTCTTACCTTCTTCTGACCCACTCTCATCGTCACCTTCATGACCAATTCGCTGAAATTCATCCTCTCCGCCCTTCTGCTCCTTTCGGCCGTACCCGCCGACGCGCAGCCCCGCCCGACGACGACTCACCCTGCCGCCTGGGATGGCGCTGCCCTGCTGGCGAAAGCCGACCAGTCGCTCAAAGCCCTGCCGGCCAAGGAAGCATCCGAACTCCGTGCCCTCCTCGTCTCCACCGGCGCTAGCCGCTACGACGACCGAGCAAGCGCTTGGATCAAGACCGCGACCAAAGAGGACCTGAAGCCCGTCGCGGATTACGCTGTGGCCAGCCTGCGCGCGATGGCCGAAGCCGGCGACGCTGCGGCGATGTGGCACCTGCACTACGTGCTCGTCATGCGCATCGCCACCGCCGACGAGGGTTTCCAGTGGCTGGAAAAAGCAGCCAAGCAGGGCTACCCTCGCGCGGTCTTCGATGTGACGAAGCAGCAGTTGAAGGACCAGCCGGAGAAACTCCGCGCCGCGATGGAAGGATTATCCAAGCAGGATGATGATGCCGGCCTCCAGGCGCTCTACTGGTTCGCCTATGGTTACGAGAAGGGGCAGGACGGACTCCCGAAGGACGCGGCCAAGGCCGCCGACTACCGGAACCGCGCCAAGGCCTTGGGCGATAAGCTGCTGGCGGCCGATAAGGCGAAGTGATGTTTCACTTCGCCTCAGGTAAGGCGTAGAAGGAGACTTCGGCGAAAAAGAACCCCGCCTTCTTAGGATGAGGTGATCGGTGGGATGGAATGCCGTGAGCACCCATGAGAATCCGTGACGACGGGTCACGCTCCAACCCAGGCCGCCCCGCTGCTCACCGCAACCGGATTCCCCGGCCTTAGGAGACTAGGCCGACGATTTCCTTGGAGCCGACGATCTCCTTCGCGGCAGCGATGAGGTGCGCCTTGAAAGCCGCGGCCAACGGAGACAGACGACGTCCGGAGGGATGGACGATCTGCCAGCTGGACTGGAGCGGGAAGCCTTCGAGCGGTAGCGTGACCAAGCCCGGATGTGCGCCTTTACGCATGGCGTGCGCGGAGACGATCGCGATGCCCATCCCGCCGGCGACGGCTTCGAGGATCGCCTCATTGCTGCCGAGCTCGAAGCGGACGGAGGGGTCGAAACCGCGCTGACGGAAATAATCGTCGGCGGCGAGGCGCGTGCCCGAACCGCGCTCGCGCGTGATGAAGCGGACGTCGCCGAGTTCGTTTAGCAGGACGGCCGGCTGCTTCGCCAGGCGATGACCGGCCGGCGCCACCACGACGAGCGGGTTGGGCATGAAGGCCGTGGCGCTGAGCGCGAGGTCGGCCGGCGGACGTGACATGATATAAAGGTCGTCATGGTTCTGACGCAGGCGGTCGATCACGCCGTCGCGGTTGAGCAGCACCATCGAGACATCGACGCCGGGCCGGGAAGCGCAGAAGGATCCGAGCAGACGCGGCGCGAAATACTGGGCGGTGTTGACCATCGAGACCTTGAGCAGGCCGCTCTCACCGCCGCGCAAAGCCTGGATGTTCTGCTCGAAGGAATCCCACTCGACCTGGACGCCGCGAGCCGCCTTGGCGAGTTCGCGGCCGGCTTCGGTGAGGAAGACCTTGCGTCCGATCACTTCGTAGAGAGGCAGACCAACCGCTTCGGAAAGATCCCGCAGATGCACCGAAGCGGTCGGCTGGGTGACATTGGCCTCCTTGGCCGCACCGCTGATACTGCCGGTCGAAACCAAGGCGCGGAAAAGTTGGAGCTGGCGGAAGGTTACATTCATAGGTTAAATACTATGTGTTGTATTTTTAGAATAGCATTTAACCAATTAAAGTGCCCCCCAAAGGGTTTGGCGATGCAAAAACTACTCGACCCGACCCTGCTCTTCTTCGGGTTCGGCATGTTCGCCGGTTTCGTGCGTTCCAACCTCGAAATTCCCGACCAGGCGTCCCGCATGCTCTGCCAGATGCTCCTGATTTCACTCGGGCTAAAAGGAGGGTTCGCCCTGGCCAAGTCAGGTTTCGACCAAAGCGTCCTCACCGGACTGGGCTGCGCCATCCTCCTTGCGACCCTGATTCCGCTCCTGGGCTACTTCCTGCTCCGCAAGTTCCTCCCGCCTTTCGACGCGGTCGGGGTCGCGGCCAGCTTCGGCTCGATCAGCGCCGTGGCGTTCATCGCCGCGACCCAGCGCATGGAAGACGCCGGTCTGACTTTCGGCGGCCACATGTCCGCCGCGATGGCGATCATGGAATCCCCCGCCATCATCCTCGCGGTGATCGCGGCTGGCTTCCTGCGCAATCAATCCGGCGACGCGGCGGGCAGCGGCATCAAGCCCGGCAAGATCCTGCACGAGTCGGTCACCGATGGCACCCAGATCCTGCTGCTGGGTTCGATGGTCATCGGTTACGTCTCCGCCGAACCCGGCAAGGCCGTGCTGCAACCGGTCTTCCTCGATCTCTTCAAATGCATCCTGGCCCTGTTCCTCCTGGACATGGGCCTGATGGTCGCCCGCAACCTCGGCAAGGTTTCCTGGGGACAAGCCCCCGTCCTCGCCTACGCGGCCGTCTCTCCTTTCGTGCACGCCGCGATCGCCCTGCTCTTCTGCCGCTGGTTCTCCATCGCCGCCGGCGACGGCGCCTTGCTGATGACACTCGCCGCTAGTTCGTCGTTCATCGCCGTACCGGCCGTCCTTCGCCTGACGGTGCCCGAAGCCAATCCGTCCCTGTATTTCGGTCTCTCGCTCACGATCAACTTCCCGCTGAACCTGCTGGTGGGCATCCCCCTGTGGATCGAGCTGGCCCAGCGCTTCCTAAAACCCTGAACGGGCCTAATGCGCCTTCAGTTCAACGGCGCAGCCACCGGGTGACGAATAACACCAGGCCGAGGGCCGCCAGCTGAGCCAACAGGAAGGGGCCGATATCGGTAGGACGAATCCCGACGAACGTATCGGTAAGCCCGCGGGCGAGCGTGGCCGCAGGGTTCGCGAAGAAGGTCGAAGAGGTCGCCCAGTAGCCGGCGGTGACGGTGAGGGCGACGTAAGCCGGCAGCTTGGCGTCCTGTCGGGCCGAAGCCGTCCGGATCAGCATGAGGAGCATGAGGGTGGCGAGGAGTTCGCTGTACCATAGTCCGGCCGAAGACCTGGGCTTTGTCGACACCTGCAAGATCGTCTGCCCGAACATGGCATGCACGGCCCAGACGCCGGCGATCGCGCCGGCGACTTGCGCCAAGAGATAGCCGAAGACCTGACTGGCCTCAACGGTACGATCAGCCCAAGCCATCAGCGTGACCACCGGATTGAGATGCGCGCCGGACACCGGGCCGAAGAGGCTGATGATGACGTAGAGCGCGGCACCGGTGGCGAGACTGTTGGCGAGCAAGGCGACGGCGACGTTGCCGCCGGCCAGCGACTCCCCCATGACGCCGGAGCCGGCGACGGCGAGCAGCAGCAAGGCCGTGCCGAAGAACTCCGCCGCGACCTGGCGCTTCATGCTCACTTGTCTTGGCTGGCGGTTTCCTTCAGACCCGCGGCATAGGCTTCGAAGACGAGTTTGATCTCATCACGCACCCGCCGGAATTCGTCGCGGATCTCCTCCGGCGTGCCGGTGGCGTGCGCGGGGTCCTTGAAGCCCCAATGATAACGGTTCAGCTGGCCGGGGAAGACCGGGCAGACCTGGTCGGCGTTGCCGCAGACGGTCACCACGGACGTCACGGACACATCAAGGAACTCGGAGAGGTGCTTGGAGCGATGCGCAGAGGCGTCGAGGCCGATCTCCTTGAGTACCTCGATGGCCATCGGGTGGACATAGCCGGCCGGCTTCGAGCCGGCACTGGCGACGTCGACGAGGCCGCCGACGGCGCGACGGAGGATGGCCTCCGCGAGATGGCTCCGGCAGGAGTTGCCGGTGCAGAGGACGAGGATGAGGGGTTTGCTCATGGGATGTGGGTGAAAGTTCAGCAGCAACCACCGCCCGGCGTGCACGCCTTCGGGATGCAGACATCGGGCGCAAGGCAGTCGGCCTGCTTGGCGGCGAGGAGGAAGATCCGTTCGGCGCCTTCGACCACGGAGCCCACCACGGGGAAAACCGTCAGGAAGGGGAAGTCGTGTTCGACTTCGAGCGGCACGTCGGTCACGCCGACGAGGCCGGCGCCTCGCTCGAGTACCTGCAAGGCCTTGGCGCAGCCGACGCGATGCTCGGTATCATCGGCCGCCCAGAGCTGCAGGCGCGCCGAGACGTCCGTGCGGATGGTCCCGCCGCAGTCGATATAACGCTTCTCGACGCGGGCGACTTCGGTCAGGTGCAGGTGGATCGGCGTCAGCCCACCCGTCGGCAGGCGGAAACGCAGGCCGAGCTGGGGGCTCGCGGCCAACGCCTGACGGAAATCTCCGAGGGACAGCGGAGCGGGTTTTAGAAGTTGCATATGCTTTAGCATATATATTGGTTGCCGCATGCCCGGAGTCAAGCAGGCAACCTCCTCTCCCACGGTCGTGACCATCTGTCTCGGTCTATCCGATCCGACGCGTCTCCAGCTCCTGAGCCGTATCGGCAACGAGGAGGTCTGCGTTTGCGACCTCCAAGTCTTCGTGAAGCGCGATCAGCCGACCGTCTCGCGGCATCTCGCGATGCTCCGCAAATGCGGCCTGGTCGAAGCGCGCAAGGAAGGCCGTTGGTGCCATTACCGCCGCACGCCGCTGCCCCCTGCCCTCGCCCGGATCGTCGATCTGGCGGCGCCGCCCGGGCGTCGTCCGGGACGGTCCTGCTGCTGAGCCTTCGGCGAAGACGAGTCACTGGCGCCTATCGTCGACGGACCGAGGTCGGTCGGCCCAATCCGCTTGCCATATCGGCAGGCGGCCCCAGCAACAGTCCTTTCAGCCTTCTCAACCAAGGCTTTAAACAACTTCTCATGCAACAAACTTACAAAGAACAATGGTTCGGCAACGTCCGGCCCGACCTGTTGTCCGGGACGGTCGTGGCCTTGGCGCTCATCCCTGAAGCCATCGCTTTCTCCATCATCGCCGGCGTCGACCCTCAGGTGGGGCTCTACGCCTCCTTCTGCATCGCGGTGACGATCGCCTTCGTGGGCGGCCGCTCCGGCATGATCAGCGCTGCGACCGGCGCGATGGCGCTGCTGATGGTGACGTTGGTCAAGGAGCACGGAATTCAGTATCTTTTCGCGGCGACGCTGCTGACCGGCTTGCTCCAGATTATCGCCGGCTGGCTGCGACTGGGCGACCTGATGCGCTTCGTCGCTCGGTCGGTGGTGATCGGCTTCGTCAACGCCCTCGCCATCCTGATCTTCCTCGCCCAGCTGCCGGAATTCGAAGGCCAAGGCTTGCTCATGTATGGCTGCGTGGCGCTCGGCCTGGGCATCATCTACGGACTCCCCTTGCTGACCAAAGCCATCCCCTCCCCGCTCGTCTGCATCATCGTGCTCACGGGCCTTTCGATGGGCTTGGGTTGGGGCGACGCCAAGCTGCTGCGCACGGTCGGCGACATGGGCCAGCTGCCCTCGGCCCTGCCCTCCTTCCTCTGGCCGGACGTGCCCCTCACCCTGCAGACCCTCTGGATCATCCTCCCGTATGCGCTGCCGCTGGCGTTGGTCGGCATCCTGGAGTCGCTGATGACGGCGACCATCGTGGACGACGTCACCGACACGCCGAGCGACAAGAACGCCGAGTGCAAGGGCCAGGGTGTCGCCAACCTCGTCGCCGGGCTCTTCGGCGGCATGGCCGGCTGCGCCATGATCGGCCAGACGGTCATCAACGTTCGCTCCGACGGACGTGGTCGCCTCTCGACCTTCTGGGCGGGGACTTTCCTCCTCATCCTGGTCGTCCTCCTCGGCCGCTGGGTCTCGCAGATCCCCATGGCGGCCCTCGTGGCGGTCATGATCATGGTCTCCATCGGCACTTTCAGCTGGGCATCTCTCCGCAACATCCCGGTCTTCCCGAAATCGGCCACACTCGTCACCTTCGCGACCGTCGCCGTGGTCGTCCTGACCCACAACCTCGCCCTCGGCGTGGGCGTCGGCGTGCTTCTGAGCGCGCTCTGCTTCGCCGCCAAGATCTCCGTGCTCATGAAAGTGACGCCCAAGATCTCGGACGACCGGTCGACCCGCACTTACTTCGTCTCCGGGCAGCTCTTCTTCGCCTCGACCACGGCCTTCACCGCCGCCTTCGATTTCCGGGAGAAGGTGGCCAAGGTCGTCATCGATGTCAGCCACGCGCATTTCTGGGACACCACCTCGATCAACGCCTTGGACAAGGTCGTCGCCAAGTTCCGGGGCGAAGGCATCGAGCCCGCGATCCTCGGCCTGAACGCCGAAAGCCAGGCCATCGTGAACCGGCTTGCCATCTACGACAAGGAAGGCGCCGCCCAGGCCGACGCCGCGCACTGAGTCCGCGGCCCGTTGACGACCACGGGGTCAGGCCGCTCCCTAGCAAGCGTGTGAATTAAATCGCTGATTCTTGCCGGATTTAGTCGCGGCCCAAGGGAGCAGCGGCCTGACCCCTTCGAGCAGCCCCCAGGGTCGGTGAATGCCATCTGAGCTTCAGGGCCTCTGGGCCTCAGAGCCTCTCTCAAAAGTGGCGGAGAGGATGGGATTCGAAGTCCGTTCCTCATAGCGTAAACCCTAATGTTTATTGGTATTTGGCGTTTCGTTGGACAAATCATTGGACAACTTAACGGCTAAATCAGCCTAATCCTGCA
>Ga0222712_10002205_pt1 | contig 22695 bp, 18 predicted proteins | sample C33_657DmetaG_FD_165043 | JGI IMG/M metagenome (GOLD analysis project Ga0222712, IMG submission 165043) | Estuarine water microbial communities from San Francisco Bay, California, United States - C33_657D | ecosystem: Environmental > Aquatic > Marine > Unclassified | place: USA: California... | reverse complement strand
GAACTTTTTCCTTTATTTTTTGATTCGCTACAACTAGAAAAACTTGCTCATAGCTTGCTATTTTTTTTATGAATTCAACAAAAGCCCACTGAACTGCCCCGAATTTTCCTGGCCAGTCATTTCCGTTAGTTGGAAAACAAAGTAGTATCCCTTGCTGTTTTTCCCACTCAGCCGGAAATCGTCTTTCAGTACTCATATTAACGGATCGCTCTTTTTGTGATATCGCCATAGGCGTCAATTCTTCTGTCTCTGAAAAATGGCCAATTTTGACGTACATTTTCCTGTAGTTCAAGATCGACTTCAGCAATCAGAATTTCTTCCTGATCATGGGATGCTTGTGCCAGTATCTCACCCTGCGGACCAGCAATAAAGGAGGAGCCCCAAAATTGAATTCCTTCAGTACCGGCCACGTATTTTTCTAATCCGATGCGGTTTGCAGCAGCTACATAAACACCATTTGCCACAGCATGCCCCTTCATTACATTCATCCAGGCCCCATGTTGTTTTTCGCCGAATTCGGCTTTCTCTAATGGGTGCCATCCAATAGCAGTAGGATAGAATAATACCTCTGCACCCTGCAAAGCTGTTAGTCTTGCAGCTTCTGGGTACCATTGGTCCCAGCAGATTAGCGTGCCTATTTTACCTTTTTGTGTTGGGAAGGTTTTGAATCCAATATCTCCGGGGGTAAAGTAGAATTTCTCATAAAAGTGAGGGTCATCCGGGATATGCATTTTGCGGTATAATCCAGCTTCTGAGCCATCGGTATCAATAATGTATGCACTATTATGATAAATACCTGCCATTCTTTTTTCGAAGAAAGGTACAATGATTACTACTCCAAGTTCTTTTGCAAGCGCACTAAAAGCAATAAAAGAGGTGCTATATAGAGGTTCAGCTAATGCAAAATTGTCTGTGTCCTCGGTCTGGCAGAAATAATGACTGCTATATAATTCTGGTAGTGAGATAACTTCTGCTCCTTTTTTGGCGGCCTCACGTACCCAAGCAATGCATTTTTTTAAATTTTTTTCTGCAATATCATTCAGGTTTAGCTGTAATACAGCTATCTTATAGGTGCTTTTTGACATATTGGAATGTTATAGGAACCGTAAAAATGCAAAATTAGTGATTTTATTTAATAAGGCAGAGCGAGTTTCAATGGCTTTATGCAATAGCCTACCAATACATGCTCTTTTGCTTACTTAAATGTCAATCCTATTCCTAAGCGAATGCTACCTAAATCAAAGCTGTTATCAATCATGAAATTGGCAGGGAAGTCGATTTTCTGATAATTGTAACCTGTTTGGAGGCCTAAATTTAAGCCCTTATTAACAGAAAAGGAGTAGGATAAACCAGCACCTGCTGTTAATCCTTTATTTAAATTATTGAAAAGTTTTATGGCATAACCCCCATAAACATCAACTTTTAAACCAATAAGGTCTGGATTCAAGTAGTATGACGCATTTAGAGTGATTGGCAGTGTGTTATAACTTGCTCCGTTGCCTTTACGGTAATTATCTGTTCCCAATGCGAATCCAATTCCGATATGCTGATCAAGAAGCTTGGTAACGCCTGTTCTGGTTCGTAAACCACTAAACTTCGAATTGTCAGTTAATGACGTACTGTTTTGAATTAAAGCGCTAACCTCTGTATAGTTGATTAGTCGCCTTTGTTGTGATTGTGCGCTCAGGCTCAGCATACAAATTGCGGAGATGAATAATATTGTGGCTGCTATTTTCATATATTAATTAGGATTTATTCAGAATAAGAGCGAATATAATCACATTATAGGAAGTCTTTAATGCTTTTTCTATAATTTTAACCCATAGCAAGATCAATGCGGACCTTTACTCTCTAATACGAATGGCACTATCATTTACATCCTTAAATTCTGGCAGTAATGGTAATTGTTATTACATTGAAAATCAGCAGGATGCAATACTTGTAGATGCAGGAATCACTTGTCTTGAAACCGAAAAGCGAATGGAACGTCTTGGCTTATCCATGAGTAAGTTGAGAGCTATTTTTGTATCCCACGAACATTCTGATCATATCAAGGGCGTTCCAGTAATTGCCAAAAAATATAAATTACCTGTTTTTATAACGGATGGCACTTTAAAAATGTCTGGATTTAGTTTAGAACCTCATCTTTTAAAAACGTTTAAAGCCCATGAGGCGGTTCAAATTGGAGATCTTGAAATTACGGCTTTCCCTAAATTTCATGATGCCGCTGAGCCACATAGCTTTATTATTAGTTGCAATGGAATTAAAGTTGGTGTATTTACTGATATCGGTATTCCATGTGAGCATGTGATTCGTTATTTTTCCAGTTGCCATGCTGCTTTCCTTGAGGCAAATTATGATGAAGAGATGCTTGAAAATGGGCGATACCCCAATCATTTAAAAGTAAGGATTAGTGGCGAACGTGGTCATCTTTCCAATAAGCAGGCACTCGAATTATTCTGCACCAGTGGTACTCATATGAGCCACCTTTTACTTTCGCATCTTTCGAGGGATAATAATGACCCGGCATTGGTTATGAAATTGTTCGGACAGACTGAATGTAAAACAAAAATTACTATTGCTTCCAGAGATCGTGAAACAGAAGTTTATCATATATCTGATTCTGAAATCCCATCAATAAAATCAAAATCTGAAACTATTCAATTTTCCCTATTTTAATATTTTGATTTGTGATAATTATCATTTTTTCAGTTAACCTGAATGGCTATATTAGTATTATGAATTTTAATAAGTTATGGTCTTAATTATTCTGAATTTAATCTTTTGTCTTTCCTTCCTGGTTTTTGCCTGGTTTAATCTGAATGACGATGATTCATGGCTTTGGGTTCCGATATACCTTGCGGCTTCTGTTTTATGCGGACTTGCGGGCTTTGAGTTCTATTATCCGATAGCCTACCTTCTTCTCATTGTATTTTACCTGATCTATGCATTAGCTTTATTCTTTGGTAAGGATGGTGTACGTGATTGGATAACCAAGTATCATACTCCAAGTATTACTGAAAGTATGAAGGCAACAAAACCTTATATTGAAAAGACCCGTGAATTTTTTGGTTTACTGATTATTTCAGCAGCTCTTGTCTTAAATTATTTTGTTTCAGGTGGTATTTGATCCCGAATTCCTTATTTAGGCGTAAGATTCTTCCTAATTTTTGTTAAATTTCGCAATAATTAATTTCTTCTGATATTCAATTTTGTAAGCATGTTTGATTACGATGCAGAAAGATTTAGGGTACTCATTACTGAGCTCACCCGTTCCAATGTAACTGAAGAAACCTGGCATTGGTTAAGTGAAAAATTCCTAGCTCCTGAAACTTCAGCTGTTAATTCAGCTTTTGCTATGATGCCTCGTAAAACAGGGAAATTACCGATCACTATCAACCATGAACTATGGGTTGAAATTGAAAAGCTCAAGCCTGGTTTCACTTTACAAGGCTGGACAATTGACAGACTAGGCCGGCTTTGTTTACTCTTACAGCTTGATCCTACAGATAAAGAAAAATATATTAAAACTATTGAGAATTTATTTCTCGCTGCCGAGGTAAATGAACTGGTAGCACTATATTCTTCGTTGCCTTTATTTGCATGGCCAGAATTATGGTTAATGAGATGTGCTGAGGGTGTTAGGAGCAATATCGGACTCGTATTGGAGGCTATTATGTATAAAAATCCCTACCCGATTAGCTACCTTGATGAAAAAGCATGGAATCAGCTGATTCTTAAAGCTTTTTTTACAGGAAAGGATTTAAATAAAATATCTGGGATTGATGAACGCGCTAATGCTGAACTTGCCTCAACACTTGTTGATTTTGCCCATGAACGCTGGGCAGCGAATAGGAAGATAAATCCACATCTATGGCGATTAACAACTAAATTTATTGATGATGATCTTTTGACTGATCTCAAAAGACTGTTTGAGGAAGGTAGCCTCATAGACAGGCAGGCTGCAGCGTTAACTGCATACCAGTCTGATTCTGATTCGGCTAAGAACTTGTTGAAGTCTTATCCCGAACTGTTAAAAGCAATCGAAAACAAAGAACTTAACTGGAGCAGTCTTACTCCTGAGGAATAAATATTTAATTAGTGTATTATGTGTTGTAGCCATTCATTTGACGAAAGAAAAACCCAGATTGTAGCTGAAGCTATGAATCTGGATATCATCAAGGGCATGAAATTTTTTGACCCACATGTTCACATGAGCTCCAGAACTACCGATGATTATCAGGCAATGGCTGATGCCGGAATTGTGGCATTGATTGAGCCTGCTTTCTGGTTGGGCCAGCCCCGTACTGGTATTGATAGCTTTCGTGATTATTACAGCAGCTTGGTAGGTTGGGAAAGGTTTCGCTCATCCCAATTTGGAATCAAACATTATTGTACCATCGGGTTAAACTCGCGCGAAGCAAATAATGAAAAACTGGCTGAAGAGGTAATGGAACTCCTGCCACTTTTTATCTATAAAGAAGGCGTAGTTGGGATAGGTGAAATTGGTTTTGATGACCAAACCGCTGCTGAAGATAAGTATTACCGAATGCAGCTTGAACTTGCCAAAGAAGCGGGACTCCCAATTCAAATACATACGCCTCACAGGGATAAGAAAAAAGGCACCCAACGAAGTATGGATATTGCCATTGAGCATGGGATAGATCCAAAAATGGTGATAATTGATCATAACAATGAGGAAACTGTAAAAGAAGTTCTTGATCGGGGATTCTGGGCAGCATTTACAATATATCCATTCACTAAAATGGGTAATGAGCGTATGGTAGATCTCGCAAAGTTGTATGGTCCGGAGCGAATAATGATCAATTCTGCAGCAGATTGGGGTATCAGCGACCCCTTAGCTGTGCCTAAAACGGCTGCCTTGATGAAGTTGAAGGGGATTAGTGATGAAGATATCAAAATGATCACTTATTCTAACGCGATCGTAGCATTTGCACAAAGCGGGCAGATTGATGAGAATGATTTTATCACTCCCTTATCAGTTGATCAAACAGAAAAATTTGCAGGTAACACCGTGCTTCGGGGTGGTCAGCAACCAAGAACAGATAAATCATCGATCATTATCAGCTAGGCAGGTTTGAAAAAGATCATGAACTTTTTTCGGTTAATGCGACCGGCAAACATTGTAACTTCTGTTGCAGATGTTTTGGCAGGTATTGCAATTTCAGGCTACTTCCTGACTATAGAAACTGACTATTTTCCGGTCATAATGCTCTGTATTGCTACGATAGGATTATATGGAGGTGGGATTGTATTTAATGATGTTTTTGATGCTGATTTGGATAAAATCGAACGACCTGAACGGGCAATACCCAGCGGTGCTGTAAAGTTAAATGAAGCTATTTTACTAGGGGCTTTTCTTTTATTATCGGGAATTGCAGCTGCCTTTACAATCGCTGCCCTATCCGGAATTATTGCAATTTTGATTGCTTTTTTTGCGCTACTCTACAATAAATATGCAAAACATCATTCATTTCTAGGGCCTTTGAACATGGGACTTTGCAGAGGATTAAATCTTTTACTTGGAGTCAGTATTATTGCTTCTGCTCTTCAAGAGTGGTATTTTCTTGGGTTAATACCCTTGATCTATATATTTTCAATAACCATGATCAGTCAGGGAGAAGTACACGGTTCGAATAGAAATAAGCTCTATGCTGGAGCTTTTCTATATCTCCTAGTAATCAGTAGCATGCTTTACCTATCTTTCAACAAAGGTCAAGTAATAATCGCCTTATTTTTCATCATCCCATTTGCATGGATGATATTCAGACCCCTTTTTATAGCAATTAAGGAACCTCTTGGAAAAAATATTGGCAAGGCAGTAAAAGCAGGAGTTATTTCTCTAATCTTGATGGATGCTGCTTGGTCGGCAGTTTTTGGATCTCCAGTTGCAGCAATCTGTATTGCATTATTGCTGCCATTATCTTTATGGCTTGCAAAACGTTTTGCTGTTACTTAATTGAAAACTATCTTTATCATCAGATTTAAATAACAGGCCTTGCCCATTATTTGCAAGAGCACATACCTACTATGAAATACATTCAACAATCATTCCAAGTAAAATTTGAATACAAAGTATTTTTCACTTCCGGACTTTTTAGCCCATCGAATACGCTGTTGAATGATTTTTTGAAAGGCCCTGGTATTATACGTAAAATTCTTTTTGTTGTAGATGAAGGTGTAGGTATTGAGGTGGTTCAGCAGTTGAAAGAGTATTTCAAATTGCATCATGCTGTACAATTAGTTCCTGAAATTGTGATCGTTCCTGGGGGCGAGATTCTAAAGAATAATATCAAATATTTTGATCAGATATTGGAGGCTGTGAATGAGCATAAGATAGACAGGCATTCATATATTGCAGCTATTGGTGGTGGTTCTGTATTGGATCTTGTGGGATATGCTGCTGCAGTGTCTCATCGGGGTATTCGGCATATACGAATACCTACTACAGTATTATCACAGAATGATTCCGGTGTTGGTGTTAAGAATGGAATTAATTATTTCGGTAAGAAAAATTTTCTGGGAACCTTCGCTCCTCCAATTGCAGTTTTTAACGATGAGCTTTTTATAGAAACCCTCACAGATCGCAATTACAGATCAGGTATCTCTGAAGCTGTGAAAGTTGCCCTCATTAAAGATTCCGTATTTTTTGAATGGATTGAAAACCATGCAGATGATTTGGTTAAGCGCGAGCGCCAAGCAATGAATTATCTGATATGCAGATGTGCTGAACTGCACATGCAGCATATTGCAGGTCTTGATCCATTTGAATCAGGCTCTTCCCGCCCGCTAGATTTTGGTCATTGGAGTGCCCACAAACTTGAGCAATTATCAAATTTTGAAGTGCTTCATGGCGAAGCAGTAGCAATGGGAATTGCGCTTGATACCGTCTATTCTAATTTAATTGGTTACTTGTCTGAACCAGAAAGCCAAAGAATTATCGATCTTTTAAATAAGCTAGGTTTTGATCTGGTACATCCAATGATGGATGTAAGTGATGACAGTTCGCCAATCTTGCTTGGCTTGGAAGAATTTCGTGAACATCTTGGTGGTGAGCTGACCATTATGCTGCTTGAAAAAATTGGACAGGGAATTGAAGTTCATGAAATAGATTCTGAAATACTGAAAAAAGCTTCCCATTTATTACGTGTTAAGGCATGAAACTTGAGTCTGGGTATTTAAGCTATTGCACCAATATACATTCAGGTGAAAGCTGGATGGATCATTTTGAGGCCATAAAGAAAAATTTCCCTATTATAAAAAAAGAGGTAAGCCCTGGCCAGCCTATGGGTATTGGTTTGCGTTTGTCAAATTCGGCCAGTACCGACCTGCTTGATCCAGATACAATACAGATTTTTAAAGAATGGTTGAATGATCATGAGGCTTACGTTTTTACCATGAATGGCTTCCCTTATGGCGATTTTCATCATGCAATTGTTAAAGATCAGGTTCATGCGCCCGATTGGACAAGCCAAGAGCGACTTGATTATACGATCAGGCTTTTTAAGATTCTTGCAGAACTTTTACCGGAGGGAATGGAAGGTGGGATTTCTACATCTCCGCTTAGTTATCGACATTGGTTTTCAACTAAAGAATTGTCTGAAGAGGCAAAAAATAGAGCAACCCGCAATATTGTTCTTGTTGCCGAACAATTGTATCAATTCAACCTAAGGAGCGGCATACAGATGCACCTGGACATTGAACCGGAACCTGATGGCATGCTTGAAACCGGGGCTGAATTTATAGCTTGGTATGAAACTATGCTGATCCCTATGGCAAAGTCAATTTTGGCTAGTAGTTTGAACATCAGTGAGTTAGATGCAGAAGCCTGTATTAAAAAACATATTTGTTTATGTTACGATGTCTGTCATTTCGCCATTGGATATGAACAACATTCTGAAGTTTTAAAACAGCTTCATAAAAAAGGAATAAGAACCGGAAAGATTCAGATTAGTGCAGCGCTAAAGGCGGATATGCCTGCCGATATTAATTCAAGAGCAGGTATAGCTGAAGCATTCTCAAAATATAATGAACCCACCTACCTGCATCAGGTAGTTGGCAGAAACGGTGATCATTCCTTGATTCGGTACAGAGATCTTCCAGAGGCTTTGGCCGACTCGCTAAACCCGATGGTGAATGAATGGCGTGCACATTTCCATGTTCCTGTATTTGCTGAAAATCTCCAACTTTTAAGATCTACTCAATCGGATATTGTTGAAGTTTTGAATATTCAGAAGAGCATGCCTTTTTCTGATCATCTGGAAGTTGAAACGTATACCTGGGAAGTACTTCCCGAACCGTTAAAAATGCCAATTGATCAGAGTATCATCAGGGAGCTGAACTGGGTTAAAGGCCTATTAGAATAAAATCAATACCATGAAAAAAACAGTTGTTATTGATATAGTTGGACTTTCAACTTCGCTCATCGGGGAGTATATGCCATTTTTGAGTACTTATGTAAGCCGTAAACACCTTACAAGAATAGAACCTTTATTGCCAGCATTGACCACCTCTGCGCAATCAACCTATTTGACAGGTAAATGGCCTTCAGAAACCGGTATCGTAGGTAATGGATGGTATGACCGGACAGATTGCGAGGTTAAATTTTGGAAGCAGTCTAATAAGCTGGTTAGCGGTGAAAAAATATGGGAAATTGCAAAAAAAGAGGATCCTTCTTTTACCTGTTCAACACTATTTTGGTGGTATAATATGTACTCTAGCGCCGATTATGCGGTAACTCCAAGACCTAATTACCTTGCAGATGGTCGTAAAATGCCTGATTGTTATTCTAATCCTGCCAGCTTACGAGATGTGCTCCAAGAAAAATTGGGGACTTTTCCATTGTTTCAGTTTTGGGGCCCTGGTGCTAATATTAAGTCTACTCAATGGATTGCCGATGCATCTATGCTTACAGATGATTTGCATGATCCTACCCTTACTTTAATCTATCTTCCGCATCTCGACTATTGTCTTCAAAAATTTGGCCCTGATTTTACTAAGATCCATCACGAGTTAACTGAAATTGATGAGGTTCTAAAAGGTCTGATTACATTTTATGAGAACAAAGGGGCAGAAATTATTCTGCTCTCTGAATATGGAATATCACCGGTTAATAATCCTATACATTTAAATCGACTTTTCAGAGAACATGGTTTACTGGAGATCCGCATAGAACGCGGGCTGGAGTTATTAGATCCGGGTGCCTCAAAAGCATTTGTTGTTGCCGATCATCAGATTGCCCATGTGTATATCAATGATCCATCGGTTAGGGATCAGGTAATGGAATTGCTGAAAGGTGTTTCGGGTGTGGAATTAATTCTTGATAAAAAGGAGCAAGCAACTTATCATATTAACCATGAGCGTTCAGGAGATTTAGTTCTGATGGCCGATGAAAACAGCTGGTTTACGTATTATTTCTGGCTGGATGATGCAAAGGCGCCTGATTATGCGCGTTGTGTTGACATACACAAAAAACCAGGTTATGACCCAGTTGAGATGTTTATGAGTTCAAAACTTAGAGCGGGTTATAAATTATTGAAAAAGAAGGCTGGCTTCAGGTATGTAATGGATGTTATACCGCTGGATGCAAAGCTGATCAAAGGATCACATGGAAGAATAGGGGTTAAGCCTGAGTATCATCCAGTATTGATTACGGATAAAAAACAAGAAGGCTCATCTATTTCTGCTAATCAGGTATTTAATATTATTTTATCATCATTAAGAAAAAAGGATACTGATTCTTATTGATTTAAGGAGGTATTATTATAAAGTAGTTCATTTCAATGTTATGGATTTTAAATATCTTGTGTCTTAATTTATTGATTTTCTTAATTATTTAGGTTTACATGTCAGGGCGTAAAAAATTTATTCAGCAATTAGGGCTAATGGCCGGTGCTTTTTCGGTTAATAGTATTTTCAACCAATTACATGCTGCAGAAATATCTTCAGCAAATAGTCTAGTCAAAAATTTAAGTTCTGAAGCAATTGCCTCCAATGAAGATTATTGGAGTATAATTCAACAATCCTACACAGTTAGTCCTAATATTATAAATCTTAATAATGGAGGTGTTAGCCCTTCGCCTCGTGTTGTTCAGGAAGCAGTTGAACGATATAACAAATTAACTAATGAAGGCCCTTCCTATTTTATGTGGAGGATACTGGATCAAGGACGCGAGCCCTTGCGTGAAAGCCTTGCCAATCTTGCAGGATGTGAAAAAGAAGAGATTGCAATCAACAGAAATGCTACAGAAGCATTAAACACCATTATTTTCGGATTGGATTTAAAGGCTGGCGATGAAGTTATTGGAGCAATGCTTGACTATCCAAATATGATGAGTGCCTGGAAGCAACGCGCTCTGCGCGAGGGTATAGTTTATAAGCAGCTCAGCTTTTCTTTCCCAATAGAAAATGATGAAGAAATAGTAGCTGCCTATGAGAAAGCTATAACCCCTAAAACTAAAATTATTCACGTAACACATATTGTGAATTGGGTTGGGCAAATTATGCCGGTCAGAAAGATATCTGATATGGCACATAAATATGGAATTGAAGTAATTTGTGATGGTGCACACTCTTTTGGATTACTTGACTTTAAAATCCCGGATCTTCACTGTGATTATTTTGGAACATCCTTGCATAAGTTTTTAAGTGCTCCAATTGGAAGCGGGATGCTGTATATCAAAAAAGAAAAAATTGAAAAAATTTGGCCTTTGGTCTGTAATCCAAATCCTAAATCTTCAGATATTAGAAAATTTGAAACCCTTGGTACTCGAAGTTTCCCTATTGAGCAGGGTATTGGTGAAGCAATTAATTTTCATAATGCGATAGGGAGTAAGAGGAAAGAAGATCGGGTTCGTTATTTAAAAAATTATTGGGTAGAGAAGGTGAAGGGAATTCCGCGGGTTAAAATTCATACTTCTTTAAAAGCTGAATATTCATGTGCAATATGCGGTATTAGTATTGATGGGGTTAACCCAAGAGATCTGGATAGTAAATTGTTTAATGAATATAAAATTCATACCGTTCCAATCGTGTACGATACAGCAAACTGTGTTCGAGTAACTCCACATGTATATACCCGTTTGTCTGAACTTGATAAATTCGTAAAAGCTGTTACTGAGATTGCTGCAGCTAAATAAATTTTTAGTTTGAATACATGCTTGAGGTGAGCCAATAACTATACGCTTACAAAATCAATAAAATGAATATTAGATCAATAAATACTTTAAAGTGGAAATAAAAATTAATAGCAAGTATCCTTCAGTACACGATTTACGAAAAAAAGCAGAACGAAAAATCCCAAGATTTGCATTTGAATACTTGGATGGCGGCTGTAATGAAGATGTAAACCTGCTTAAGAACACCTCTGATATTCGTGAAGTGGAACTTTTGCCCTATTATTTGAGAAACCACATCAAGTCTGATATGAAAACAGAATTGTTTGGACATACATACGATGCTCCTTTTGGTATAGCTCCAGTGGGGTTACAAGGGTTAATGTGGCCTAACGCTCCAGAAATTTTAGCTAAGGCTGCTTTTGATCACAATATACCTTTTATCCTCAGTACGGTTACAACCAGCAGTATTGAACGGATAGCCGAGATTACCGAAGGGCAGGCCTGGTTTCAACTGTACCACCCTACCGAAGACAGCATGAGAGACGCTATTATAAAAAGGGCGGATGCTGCAGGTTGTCCGGTTTTGGTAATTCTTTGTGATGTGCCTTCTTTTGGTTTTAGACCAAGGGATATAAGGAACGGGCTTGCTATGCCTCCCAAAATGTCGGTCAAAAATATCCTCCAAATAATGACCAAATGGGAATGGGCTTTAAAGACTCTAGTGCATGGGCAACCCAGTTTTGAGACGTTAAAACCGTATATGCCCAAAAATCTGGATCTGAAACAATTGGGTAATTTTATGAATCAAACTTTCTCAGGAAGGTTGAATGAGGAAAAAATAAAGCCCATTCGTGATATGTGGAAAGGTAAATTGGTACTTAAAGGAGTAGCCAATGAAGCAGATGCCGAAGTGGCGGTTCGTTTGGGCTTAGATGGTATCATCGTATCTAACCACGGAGGACGCCAATTGGATGCGGGTGAATCGACTATAAAACCTTTAGTCCGTATTGCCAAAGAATACGGAGATCAAATAAAAGTGATGATGGACAGCGGACTCCGTTCGGGGCCTGATATTGCAAGAACACTAGCATCTGGCGCTGAATTTACCTTCATGGGTCGTTCATTTATGTATGGGGTAGCGGCATTGGGATCTCAAGGCGGCAATCATACTATATCCTTATTAAAAACAGAGTTGCAGCAAGTTATGGAACAAATTTGTTGCGAAAATGTACAGGATTTCCCTAAACATTTAATAACAAAAATGTAAAACATAGAGGCTATTTCGGTAACAGTCTTGTTTAAACATAGGTTTACACAAATAGGCATAAAAATCACTATAAAATTATAATAAAAGCAGTCAAGTATTTCGCACAAGAAGGCCAACATTCTATCATCCAAGAGTTAATTTCTAATGGATTCAGTAAAAAACAGATTTGGAAGAAATACACTGGTCAGTAAGAGGAGCAGGGATATCTAATTAGAAGCAATAAGAAATTGGGTTATCCTAATATAGGCCGCCCAATAAGTACTAATTTTGGTAATCAAGGAAAAACCATGTTCGTAAATAAAAAGGCTGTCATACCTGGTCAAATTGAAGAATCTTTTGAAAATCTACAATTAAATTTCGATTTTTAAATTATAACTATTTAATCTATAGATCAATGAAAATTTTATCTAGTCTACTTTTATTATTTTGTTTTTTAGGAATTCAACTTGAATCCAAAGCCCAAACCTATTATGTTTCACCAAATGGAAATGATCTGAATTCCGGATCTCAACCCGAAAAACCATTTGCAAACATCCAAAAGGCTGTGGATGAGATCCGAAAAAACGGAAAACTATCCAAGCCTGAAGAAATTGCAACCATTTTATTGATGGAAGGTACCTATGAACTAAAGAAACCCCTGATAATAAAACCGGTAGCTGAAGGATCAAAAAAACAAGCGATGCTGATTGACCGGTATCAGGATCAAGCTGTGATCCTAAGTGGCGGACGGGAAATAAAAGGCTGGAAAAAGCAGAAAAATGGATGGTGGATCACCACGATTCCTGAAGTTGCTGCTGGACAATGGAAATTTAATCAACTTTTTGTCAATGGTGATTCGCGACCCCGAGCACGGAAGCCCAACAACGGTTTTCTACGTGTAAAAGGAATGCCAGATGGAACACCAAAAACTACAGGTTATAATAAAGCAAGTCAGAAGTTTGAATTTGTTAAAGGAGATATAAACCCAAAATGGACCAATTTGGGTGATGCTGAAGTGATAGTTTACCATTTCTGGACAGATACCCACCTATCTATTGAATCGATTGATGAAAAGAATAACCTTCTCTCGTTTACACATCCTTCAAAAAAAGTATTTGCTGACGATTTTAATGAAGAAGGAGCCCGTTATGTAGTTGAAAATGTGATGGAAGAATTGGATTCTCCTGGCGAATGGTACCTTGATCGAAAAACCGGGAAACTGAGCTATTTCCCATTCCCAGAAGAAAAACCTGAAGATGTTTCATTCTTTGCTCCAGTCATAAAAGAATTGGTTCGTTTGGAAGGCGACCCCGAAAACCAGCAATTTGTTGAAGATATTACCTTTAGGAATATTGAATTTCGGTATACCAATTTCCAGCTTTCTGAAGGTGATACAAATAACGGACAAGGCTCATCAACCATTTCTGCGTCGGTTACTTTGAAAGGAGCTCGCAATTGCGAATTCAGTAATTGTAAATTTACTCAGCTGGGAAACTGGGCTTTTGATCTGCAAGCAGGATGCGTTGGCAATCGTTTTAAAAACAATCAGATTAGCCAAATTGCCGCCGGCGGATTCAAGGTAAATGGCGCAACTTTTGTAGATTCTCCTTTTTTGAGAACGGCCAAAAATGAATTTACAGATAATGAAATTGGGTATTACGGTCAGAAGTATCCATCGGCTGTTGGAATTCTATTGCAACAAACAGAAGGCAATTATGTGGCTCATAACCTGATCCATGATGGTTTTTATACCGGGATTTCGGTTGGCTGGGTTTGGAGCTACAAACGAAGTATTAGCCGCGATAATGTCATCGAATTCAATCATATTCATCATATCGGTCAGGGATTACTTTCGGATATGGGTGGAATTTATACCCTCGGAGTTTCGCCAGGTACTGTTTTACGAAATAACCTTATCCATGATGTGGATGCCAATCGTTACGGAGGTTGGGGAATTTACAACGATGAAGGCTCAACTCATATTTTAATCGAAAACAATATCGTTTACAATACCAAATTCGCAGGATATAACATTCATTTCGCAAAAGAACTTACCGTCAGGAATAATATTTTTGCATTGGGAAGATTACAGCAGCTAAGCCGCAGCCGCAGTGAACCACATCAAAGTGTTTATTTCGAAAACAACATTATTTTCTGGAAGGAAGGAATATTGTTAGATAATAAATGGAATGACGAACCCTATACGTTTTATTACCATCCCATCCATAAAGGAGAAGAGAAGCTAACTTCAACATTTGAAATGGATCGAAACCTTTATTTCAATCCATCAAAACGCCTTTCAGAAATTGACTTTAACGGCAAAAGCATGGCTGAATGGCAAAAGGCTGGAAAGGATATTCATTCTCAATATGCCGATCCGATGTTTGTAGATGCTGCCAATTACAATTTTTCACTAAAATCAGGTTCGCCCGCTTTGAAACTGGGGTTCAATGCCATCGATATGAGCTCTGTTGGGCCACGAAGATCAACAGGTCCAAAAAAGTAACAGCCTTGTCCTAACATAGGGTTACACATATAGGCATATAAATTTGAGAGATTTAGGTAAAAGCGTAAGATTTTTAATTCATCTAAATTTTATAGATAGAATGAATCTATAATAAATCACTATGGCCTTTCCAAAAATCAATAAACTAATACCTTATAGCCCTACCGTATCATTACTTCCCAATATCGGGTACGTTTGGAGCTGCCTTCGGGCCCTTCAACCTCTAAAGTAATGACTGTACGTACTCCTTTTTGCTTAAAAGTATGAATCGGATTTTGTTCCGTTGAGGTTTCACCATTACCAAAATCCCATTTCCATTTTTTTATGGATCCAATTGATTCATCTTTAAAGGCTATAATTCCTTTTTCCTCGTCGATAACTTTGAACGTCCATGCTGCCTTAATAGGCTCCAAAAATTCTTTTTCCAAAGGCATCAATTGAAATGAGCAAAGATAGGAGGCATTACTAACCATTTTAACATTATGGGAGAGATTGACATGGCCTTCTCTTTTATCCCCATCAAAATCCAATATTGACCAAGAGAGCCCGATTACCTTATTTTCCTTTAGTTCAGATTCTATGGCCCTTTGCGGCCCTTGGTACGGAGCATAGTCATAAGGAGTAATCCATCCTTCCAAAATCAAAGTGCCGCTTTCGCCATGTTTAAAATTGTAAGAATAAGCCTGATTTGCATGCGGGAACTCCGAAACCCAAGGTTGGCTACCCCATACCAATACCCATGCATTATTTACAGGGGGTGTAAAAATATGGTAATTCTGTGCATGCACCCCGCTAAAGTTAAAATGATTTTCGATATAGGAAGTGCTTTGAGGTTGCCATTTTAGCTTGGCAGGATCTAATGAGGGATTTTGAATAAAAGGGCCACCAGATAAATCACCGTCTACAACCAATTCAAAAATATCGTTCAAATAACCTTCGGGATTGAAACGTTCAAAATCCCAAAAATCATCATAAGCCTCGTAAATAAAATAGATACGGTTTAATCCCTTTACCCAGCCGATTTTCACTTTTACGTCGAGATCTTTTGGGTCGATATTGGTGCCTTTACCATCTTCAGTATCATTTAAAAGATCTGTTCCATAAGTATAGTTTTTAGGCACCATGTCCCAATCACTTTTATCACCGTCGATTCGCGGCATTTGATTTCTGGGAAATTGAAAGATTTGGAACATTTTGCCGTTTCTTGCCGTGCTGTAGGTTGGAGTAGGCTGGCCATTCGTATCCAATATATTTCCTGTTAAAAGTAAAAGGATAATTAACCAAGCTATTTTACTTATCTGGAAGTTCAAGTCGATTTTATTTTTCATATGCTACAGATTTAATCTTCGTTTTGATGGTATTTGTTTTGTAGTTCTTGTTCGGAAAATTACACTTTGTTTTTTAAAAAGCTCTAAATCAATTTATGTATAAATCGGCCCGTAAAACCGCTGGCCAATCTTCGCAGAAGACCAAAAGGCACATCAGAATATTTTGATAAAATTAGGATTGATTTTGGACGCATTATTTGACCAAAAAAGCATGAATTTTTCAACTTGAACTCATGTAAATTTATATTAGTTATAGGTATTTTATCTACTTGACATTCCATGTTTTCCGAAATGCCATTTTACGTTAGGAATTTATAGTACTCCTACTGCAACACTCCTAAGATTGAAATTAGTAATAATAATTTTTTTATTACCTTCACTAAAAGAGTTGCTATCAAATTTCTGATATGGAATATGGCATTTTATTCATGGCATGAATAAGGCCTTAATTGATCAGATAGTTTCTTGTAGTGTTTTTTTAATTAGTTACTAGTTTAATTCATTTATATCATTCAAATTTTAAACAAATTATACGCTGATGAAAAGTAAATTGATGTTCTTTTTAGTTCTTAATATATGCCTTTTTGGTGTATTAAATAATTTATTGGCACAAAATCCGGAAGCTAAATTAGGCTGGAAACTAGGTGCCCAAGCCTATACCTTTAACCGCTTTACATTTTTTGAGGCCATTGATAAAATCGATAGCTGCGGTTTAAAATATGTAGAGGCTTATCCAGGTCAGGCTATAGGTGGGGGCATTGAAGGTAAAATGGATTTTCACATGGATGCTGCAAAAAGGACTAAAATTTTACAGAGATTGAAGGAAAAAGGAATTAAAATGCTTTCTTATGGGGTAGTTAATGCTAAAGGCGATGCAGATTGGTTACAATTATTCGAATTTGGAAAAGCGATGGGTTTAGAAAACTTTACATCCGAACCTGATGTAAAAGATATTCCCCTGATATCTAAATTGTGTGACCAGTTCAAAATCAATCTAGCCATTCACAATCATCCCCAGCCATCACCTTACTGGAATCCAGATATTTTACTTTCGGCTATTCAAGGACAAAGTAAACGCCTTGGTTCTTGTGCTGATATTGGCCATTGGGTGCGTTCAGGGCTTGATCCGGTTGAGTCTTTGAAAAAATTAGAAGGTCATGTTATCCAGTTACATGTAAAAGATTTAAATGAAAAAAATAAGAAAGAGGCACATGATGTTCATTGGGGAACGGGTGTCTCAAATATCGACGGAGTAATTAAGGAGTTGAAACGCCAGCGTTTTAAGGGTTTATTATCAGTTGAATATGAGCATAACTGGTATAACAATGTTCCAGATGTGACTGAAAGTGTTAACTATTTTAGGCGTGCCGTAAAATAGATTAATTTATTTTTACAAAGATAATTTCTCGCTATCAACTAGTAGCATTGGCTCTAAAAAGCTGATTGAATAATTTAAAATTGGCTGATATAATTTATAATAAAAAACTATACAATTCAATAAGATAGATATGGCAAATAATGGAACAACAGATCGAAGATCATTTATTAAATCAACTGGAGCAGTAGTTATTGGCAGTTCTATCGGATTAAGTGCAGCATTCCCAAAGACTACCTTCGCTCAAAGTAAAAGTGTTTTGAAGGTTGCTTTGATAGGATGTGGTGGCAGAGGAACCGGTGCAGCCAGTCAGGCAATAAAAGCCGATCCTAACGTGATCATTACAGCTATGGCTGATATATTTCAGGATCGTTTGGATAGCTCTTATGACATACTTCTGAAAGCCCATCCCGATAAGGTCAAGGTACCAAAGGAGAATAGATTTGTTGGCTTTGATGCCTACAAACGAGTAATGGAATCGGATGTTGATGTGGTTTTATTGACTACTCCTCCAGGTTTTCGCCCCGATCAGCTTGTTGCCGCTGTAGAAGCAGGCAAACATATTTTCTGTGAAAAACCTGTCGCTGTTGATGCTCCGGGAGTACGTAAGGTTTTAGCCGCTTCAAAAAAGGCAAAAGAAAAAGGCCTTTCGCTTGTCTCAGGTTTTTGCTTCCGTTATGATCCTCCAAAGAGAGAGCTTTTTAGAAGAGTTCAGAACGGCGACATTGGCGAAGTTAGAATGGTTAACTCTACGCGTAATGGTGGCGGACTCTGGTATTTCCCCCGCAAACCCGAATGGACAGAAATGGAATATCAGATGCGTAATTGGTATTATTACGACTGGTTATCTGGCGATTTTATCGTAGAAATGGTTGTTCATAACCTAGATATGATGACCTGGGCCTTAGGTAGTCAAATGCCAATAAGAGCGTTTGGGACAGGTGGCCGACAGTCGAGAGTAGAAAAGCAATGGGGTAATATTTACGATCATTTTGCTATTGAATTTGAATTTGCAAATGGCGTTAAAGGGTATAATTTTTGCCGTCAGCAGGATGGCTGTTCAGGCAAAAATTCAATAGAGATTATAGGTTCAGAAGGCACTGCATTTTATCAAGGGCAGACCCATAAAATAAGCGGAAAAAATAATTGGGACTACCAAGGAGAAAAGAAGGATATGTACCAGGTTCAACATGATGAGCTTTTTGCTTCCATTCGTGCGGGTAAGCCTATGAATGATGGTGAGATTATGGTTAACAGTACCATGCTTGGTATTTTGAGTAGGATGGTAGCCTATAGCGGACAAACCATTACTTGGGAACAGGCAATGAATTCTAATCAGGTTATTGGTCCTGATTTTAATCAATATTCATGGGACTTGAAATGGCCTGTTCCTGAACCGGCGATACCTGGAGTGACGAAGGTGGTATAATAGTTGCCTCGCAGAGACACATGTACGAGATATATTTATTTAAAAGAGTTGTCTCGCAGAGACGCAGAGACGCAAAGTGAGAACGATATCATGATTCATCCTTACCTTTGGTTGTTGAAAACACCAACCAGGCGAGTAATAAGACTATAGAATGATTTTAGAACCGAAAAAACAAATTATGAATAACTCGTTAAAAAAAGGACTGATGTTCCTTAGTTTTCTGCTAATTAGCAGTCATATCTCCTATTCTCAGGAAACCCTATTTGAGTTTGGCACATCTACTAGTATGGATGCCGTGCTTTCCAAAGCCAAGGAGAAAGAAAATAAATTGAAATGGGTGAATGTCAATACAACAAAAGAAACCTGGAAATTAATGAAGGATGGAACACTTTCTAATACAGGTCTACCCATTGGTGTAATACGTTCTGAAAAGCAATATGAAAATTTCATTTTACATGTAGAATGGAAGCATATGGAAGCTGGCGGTAATTCTGGCGTATTTGCTTGGAGCGGTGCAAAGCCTATTGGTAAAAATCCACTACCAGATGGAGTAGAGATTCAAATGCTCGACCTGGAGTGGGTCGATCTAAATATAAGAAATGGTGTTAAACCTCCAATTGCCTATGTTCATGGCGAACTTTTTGGAGTGCAAGGTGTAACAACTATTGCTGATAATCCAAGAGGCGATCGAAGCAAGTCAATTGAAAACCGTGTAAATGGCAAGGGCGAATGGAATACCTATGAAGTTGTTTGTGTTGACGGTGTGATCAAACTTTCTGTAAACGGTAAGTTTGTGAATGGCATAAGAAAATCCAGCCAGAAAAAAGGATACCTCTGTCTTGAATCTGAGGGTGCTCAAATCTTCTACAGAAATCTTAAGGTGATTGAACTTGCACCCGGAGTAACTTCTGCAGCAGAAACCGCTGCATTATTGCCTTAATACTCTGAAACTTAGTTTCGGCTCCTAGAGCTATTTCTTATATTCGTGTTTCATTCCATTCAATTTATCATTATAATTGGATGGATTGAAATACGAAAAATTCTGTTTAATGAAGCATTGCATTCTTCTTCTATTAATACTGATTATTGGGATTTTCTCTCCAATTAATAAATCCGTAACAATTCTATTTTTTTCTACAGATAGCAATAGTCTAAATGCTGCTTTTCTATTAATAATAGTTAGCTTTTTGTTTCAAAAAATCACAATCAATCCTATCAAATTACACATTTAATAATGCAAAAAATACATCTCCTAATTTTTATGCTTCTCAGCTCACAGGTTATACGTGCTCAATCAGCCGATCCGGAATATGCAATAATCATTAAAGGCGGCCATGTGATCGATCCTAAAAACAACATCAATGAATTAATGGATGTTGCGATCAATAAAGCCGGTAAAATTGCCGCAGTTTCTAAAAATATTGATCCCAAAACAGCATCCCGGGTGGTCAATGCAAAGGGATTAGTTGTTACTCCGGGTATCATTGACATGCACACGCATAATTTTGCAGGCACTGAGCCCGACAACTATCTAAGGAACAGTTATTATGCAAATCAGCCTGATGGATTTACTTTTCGTGTTGGGGTTACAACCGTTGTGGATGCAGGAAGTGCAGGCTGGAGGACATTTGAAAAATTCAAAGATCAGACCATCGACAGAGCGAGAACCCGGGTTTTAGCCTTTCTAAATATTGTTGGTGAGGGAATGACCGGAGGGCCACCTGAGCAAAATAATGCCGACATGGATGCACGTTTATCTGCTGATATGGCATTAAAGTATAATGACCTGATTGTAGGATTTAAAGTTGCACATTATAATAAACCAGATTGGGTGCCGATTGACCGCGCTATTGAAGCCGGAAAAATTGCTGGAAATATTCCGGTGATTGTTGATTTTGGCGGTAGTGGTCTTTCGCTAGAAGAGTTGACCATGAAAAAATTTCGTCCGGGCGATATTTATACCCATACCTATGGTGGCGGCGGTAAAGAGCGTGAAGCTATTACTGATCCCTTAACGGGTAAATTAAGACCCTTTGTTTTTGAAGCTAGGCAGAGAGGTGTAATATGGGATGTGGGTCATGGAGCAGCAAGCTTTTCATTTAGTCATGCTATTCCGGCTACTAAAGCAGGTTTTTTCCCAGATGTAATTAGTACAGATCACCATGGCGGAAGCATGAATTCAGCAATGAAAGACATCCTCAATGTGATGAATAAATTTTTAACTCTTGGAATGGAAGTGCCGGCGATCATCAACTCAGTAACCTGGAAACCTGCGCAGGTTATTCATCGGGAGCAGCTTGGCAATCTCTCGGTAGGATCGGAGGGAGATGTTACGGTATTACGTATCCGCAAAGGGAAGTTTGGGGTGTTCGATCAAATGGGACAACGACTTGAAGGTAAGCAACGCTTTGAATGTGAGGTAACTATTAAAGGCGGGCGAGTTTTCTATGACCTGAATGGTTTAACAAATCCGCTGCCAAAAGTAGTGGGCGGACTGCCAAGCCTGTAATACTATTGAATATGAAAAGAAGAGAATTAATTAAAGGTTTGAGTATTTTACCCTTAGCGGGCGCAGTTTCAGAGTCTGCTTTCGGGGCTGTCCCTGCTATTCCGCAGAAAGCCAGGAAAAGCATTTACCAAGCAATAGGGGTTAGGCCGCTAATCAATGCAAGAGGTACGGTTACCATAGTAGGAGCAAGTCAGATCATGCCCGAAGTTCAACAGGCTATGGATGATGCGGTTCATGAATACGTTCAGATCGATGAGTTAATGGATGCCGTTGGCGAACGCCTAGGGAAATTAACTGGGGCCGAATTTGCTTATGTCAGCTGCGGCGCATCGGCGGCAATAACTGCAGCTACTGCTGGATGCGTTACAGGTGGCGATCCGGATAAACTTTGGATGATACCTGACCTTAGTGGGATGAAGGATGAAGTGATTATTCCTGCCTATTCACGTACTGCTTATGATGCTGCGGCGAAGGCTGTAGGGGTCAAAATGATAGAGGTTTCTACGATGGAAGATCTGAAACTGGCTATTGGTCCGCAAACTGCTATGATCCTTGTTCTTGCTGGATCTGGTTCCGAGAATGGACCTTTGTCTATACAAGAAATTTCTTCGGTTGCTAAACCACTGGGTGTTCCTATTTTGGTTGATGCGGCTGCCGAAGGTTTAGAAGTTCCAAATTCTCATCTATCGCAGGGGGCTGACCTTGTTGCTTACAGTGGGGGTAAATATCTCCGCGGACCGCAATGCGCCGGATTATTGATTGGTCGTAAAGATCTGATTATTGCTTCACGTATCAATGCGGGTCCTCATCATGGTTTTGGCCGTGGTTTTAAAGTAGGCCGGGAAGAAATTATGGGTATGTTAGCCGCCGTAGAAATGTGGTTTAAGCGTGATCATGCAGGCGAATGGATGACCTGGGTATCCTGGGGCAACCACATCCAGAAACGTCTTTCAAGTATTCCAGGAATAAGTATGGAACTGATTGAGCCAAAGGCCCGTTCAAACCGCGCACCTTCTTTGAATGTGAAGTGGGATCAATCGGTTATCCCATTGACAGGAGAGGATATGGAAAAACTTTTATGGGATGGAAATCCGCGGATCGCAGTTAGCGGAGCCGGAAGTTTTTTGCCTTTCCCTCCAAACCTGCAACCTAATATCAGTGTAG
>Ga0222712_10002203_pt1 | contig 22706 bp, 17 predicted proteins | sample C33_657DmetaG_FD_165043 | JGI IMG/M metagenome (GOLD analysis project Ga0222712, IMG submission 165043) | Estuarine water microbial communities from San Francisco Bay, California, United States - C33_657D | ecosystem: Environmental > Aquatic > Marine > Unclassified | place: USA: California... | reverse complement strand
CATTCGCATTCGCGACGTATCATGGCGATACGAACCGTCACTCGTCACTCGTCCGTCTTCATTCATCCGAGACGAGCCTTCGTTCGTCGAGTCACGAATGTTCAATCACCCCCCCCCCCCCCCCCCCCCCCCCGCCCCCCCCCCCCCCCCCCCCCCCCCCCGCCCCCCCCCCCCCCCCCCCCCCCCCCGCACCGTCATTCCGACACGTGTCGCGCTCGTCGTGCCGCATTCGTCGCCTCTCATGCGCTCGTCGTCGCGCGCTCGAGCGCGTGGCTCGACGCCCATCGCTGTCGTTTTCGTCGTCGTCGTCCTGAGCGTTGCGTTCGCATTCGCACCGCTCGCGGTGGACGCGCGCGCGCTGGCGAGAGATGAGACGCGCGTCCGCGCGCGCGCGTCCACCGAACGCCACCTGGCGCGCGCGCGCGTCGACCGCGTCGACGGTGAACTTCGCGCGATGTCGAGCGATGACATCGACGAACTCGCGCGACGGGGTGATCGCGAACGAGATGGTGATGACGATGATTTGAGGGATGATGACGCGCACGACGGGAGAGACGACGACGACGACGCGAGCGAGCGCGACCGGGACGAATGCTGTAAAGACGAACGCGCGCTGGAGAAAAAGTGTCACGACGAGTACGAAAAGATTAAGCACGCGATCGAGCGCGGAGATATGTCGCTTCTGGACGGGATGAAGGCGCTCGCGTCGCTCGGTCACCGATGCGCGACGGAGGCGATGGCGTTACGCGAGCGGTGCGAACCGGACGGTCCTCCTCCGCCCGGTCCTCGGCCTCCACCGTGCCCGCGCGTCGATGCGACGTGAGGACGAGCTTTTGTTTTTGATTTTGTTTTTGTTTGTGTTCATGGTTTTTGCCTCGATCGACGCGACCGTTTGTGAGGTGTTGTAATTCAATTCAGCCGCCGTCGTTCGCCTCGCAATCCGCCTCGGCGTCCATGGACGGGTATAGAGTACGCGTGGCGAGCGGAGACTACCGCGCCAAGCTCGGTGAGTCCCCGGTGTGGGACGCCGCCACGCGTACTCTGGTGTTTGTGGATATTCAAACCTCCGACGTGTGCGCGCTTGACGTCGCCTCCGGGGGCGTGACGACTCGACGCGCGCCGCACGGCGCTTCGTGCGTCGTCAAGAGCGCGCTCGGTGGATACTTACTCGCCACTGGCGTCGACGACTCGCGCACCGGCGGTCGCTTGGTTCGCGTGGACTTGACCGCGGACGACGCGTGCGCGTTCGGCGACGCCGCGGGCGACGTCTTCGCGGCGGTCGGCGAGCTCGCGGGACACGTCACGAACGACGGCGCGGTGGACGCCGCGGGGCGGTTATGGATTGGAACGAAGATGCCGCGACCGCGACCGGGATATGTGATGGATGCCGAGCGCGGTTGTTTCGTCCCGGATGAAGCGAACCCGCCGACGGCGGCGCTGTATTGTCTAGAGGCGGCGTGGAAGTACGGCGCGGACGGCTTGAAAGCCGTCGGCGTGTCGCAAAAGATCGACGAAGTCGGCGATGTGACGATTTCTAATGGGTTGGCGTGGAGTCCGGACGGGAAAACGTTTTATTACGTCGATACGCCCGCAAAGTGCGTGAAGGCGTACGCGTTCGACGCGAAGACGGGATTGCTGAGCGACGAACGCGTCTTCGCCGTCGTGGGTGTAGACGGCGTCGGCGCGCCGGACGGTCTGTGCGTCAGTGAAGATGGTTCGGTATGGGTCGCGGTTTGGGACGGAGGTAAAGTGCTGCGTTTCGATTCGAGCGGGACGTTGACGCAGACAGTGAAGGTCCCGGCGTCGCGGCCGACGTCGGTCGCGTTCGGCGGTGACGACGGGAAGACGTTGTTCATTACGAGCTGCTCATACGATGCGAGCTCGGAAATAGCGAGCGTGTTAGAAAATGAACCACTAGCTGGTGCGGTTTTCGCGCTCAGGACCGACGTCAAGGGTACGGAGGTATTTGCGACTAAATTTTAATATTGATCTCGCGCGAAACGTCGGCGCCAGCTTTGAGAAATATCACCCTTGCTTACCTAAATCCACTTTCTCTTTCAAAACGCGTTGACCTTGGTACACCGCACCGTCGATAATGTTCGACACCGCGTAAACGCCCCCGACGACGGCGCAAAGGTTGGTTATGTACTTGAAGAATCCCATGCGCTCCTCTCGGTACTCAACGCGAAGCGGCGATAAATCGTAAAAGAAGAAAATTCCCGGTAACGAAGGCTCTTTATGCCAGTCGAACTCGCGAAAATGATCAGACACCGTGTACTCGTTGCTCTCCACCACGCGCGCTCTGAAACCGAGGTACGTGTACCGCGCCGGTACAACATTCATGCGGTATTGATACACTCCCGCTTGCGCGTTCATCACTCGACTCACGCCATCCAAGGGATTGACCACGCCCGGAAAGTCTTCCCCGAACGACAGTTTGTGGATCGCGTGCGAGAAATTCATCGCCTTGACGCCGTCGAACGCGCTTAAATCATGAATATGTTGACCACGATTTTCAAAACTCTTCCCGGGCGCGACGTGAAAGTTCCCCGCAACCTTATTCACGTTCAAGTGCCCTTTGATGTGACACCCTTCGCTCGCTAAATTCAACATCGCCGCGTCGTCTATATCACGCTTGCACTGCTCGACTTTGTGCAAATCCGGGAGCGCCCAGCCGCGGCGGTGATACGCGTTGCGCACCGATTCGCAATCGTTGCAACATTCCCCTTCCGCCGCCGCGCCGAAGCAGTCCCCGCAGTACCCTGCCGGTAGCGGTTCACGTTTCTTCGCGATCACTCCGTCCTCTCTCCCATCGACGATCGCATTACCGTTCGCATCAACTCTCGTTTTCTCTACGCTCGCCTCCACGTCCAGCGTCGTCTCCCCGCTCACTTCCATCACGTCCAAACTCACTTGTTTACAGTGCATCGCGTTCAGCGTCATCTCTACATTTATCCTCATCATCCCTTTCGATTGCTCGTCCACGTTCAAATCATACGTCGTTCGCACCTTGACGTACTCCATCGTCTCTTGCGCGAACAGCATCACCATGAACACCAGAGACACGATCGAAATCACCCCCCCGGCGGCGGTGCGCGTCGCGAAATCCTCCGCTATTTTCGGGAATAAATCATACGTTAATATATCTCGCATCTCTCGCGCGCGAACGCGCATCGACCGCACTAAACGCTCGAGAACGCTCGCAACGTGGTCGTCCTCCGATCGACGAGCTAATTCTGAGCTCGCCCGTCGTCGAGTGAAGTTATCCACACCGCATTTCTCTCCTCGGGTTTTCGTGACGTACGTCCGGTGCGCGCGCGCGCGTCGCGCGCGTCGCTCGCGCGTTCGCCGAAGCGCGCGTTCGTCGTCATTCGACGCGAGCGAGCGGCGCGCTTCCGGCGCTCGTCGACGCATCGGGCGAGAGATGCGCGCGTTCGCGCTCGCGCGACCGTCTCGCGCTTCGCGGCGGACGTCGACGAGCGACGAGCGCGCGCGCGAGCGAAGGCGAGTAGGAGAGAACGCGCGATTAAGTGCGCGAAAGAGCACGGGAGTTGAGCGTCGGAAAGAGCATGGGAAGGTGCGAGCGGTGAGCGAGCCGCGGACGCGAGCGGAGGAGCGCCGACGAGGCGTCGGCGACGGCGACGGCGTCGGAGATGAGGGCGCGAGGGCGCGTGATGGGAGATCGCTCGATAAGAGAGTGGGATTTGGAGAATACGGTGAGGATGAGGAGGAGGAGGAGTGCGCGGTGGAGGAGGAGGACGTGAGCGAGGGGCGGTTGGATGAGTTTCCAGAGGCGTTTCCGTGCTCCGAGGGCGAAGCCGAGGACGAGCGAGGGCGAAGGCTGTTTAGGACTGAATCAGATAAGCGCGCGGTGTGGTCCCTCGGGCTTTTAACCATGGCGTATTGTCACGCCTCGGCGTCGGGGTTTCTGTTGCCGAGCTTGTTGCCGGCGATGAGCTCAGAGCTGGGGCTGAACGATGGGCAAGGGGCGTTGTTGACGACGTTGTTTACGGTGACGTATTCGCTCCTGTTGCCTTTCGTCGGCGCGCTGGCGGATACGGTGAACAGAAAAAACTTGCTTGCATCGGGGGCGGCGATTTGGACCACGGCGACGTTCATGACGGCGCACGCGACGAATTATTCGGGGTTGTTGCTCTCGCGAAGCTTGTTCGCGATTGGGAACGGGGCACAGAATCCGGTGGCGTTTAGTATGATCCCCGAGCTATTTCCTCGCAACAAGGCGTTCGCGTTGAGCGTGTACAACTTGGCCATTCACGCCGGGCGCGCGGTGAGTTTTGCCTCTGGGGCTTTTGTCGGGCGAGCGCCCGCGCCAACGGGGTCTGAGCAACACATTTTTTCCAACGAGCCGCTCACGCTGCCGTTGACGTACTTGACCGACATCGGCGCCTTAGGCGCGCACACTATTTTGTACACCACAGCAGATTCTGTGGTGTTGACACCGAATGTGGGCACAGTGCTAGAAAACTCAGTCGCCGATGCCATGCTTTCCACGGGATTGACGTACCATGACATTTACGATTTGGTGGCGATTCCAGGATTGTTCATCGCGCCTTTGATCATCTTCACCGTCTCCGATCCCGGTCGAAAGTGGACGGGGTCTAGAGCACTAAGACGCAAGTTGAGAGCCGAAATGCGTAAGGCGCAAGTGGAGCCAACGCCGATCGATGTCGGCGCGCCGACCACCATAGATAGTGAAGGATTGGTGGCGCTCATCAGTTCGTTTGACGAGGGCGCCATGGAGAATGATGGCAAGCGTTTGTTGTCTGTGACACGTGCAGTCGTCGCGCAAGGTAATCTGAAGGGACAGTTTACGTCTATACCGCTCCAGGCGAGAGGACGAGGAGAGATTATAGATTCATTGCTCACGTGTTTTGAGAGCAAGGCATTCCGCAAAGTGACTCTCGCTGCAACGTTGTCAGACGTAGCCGGTTGGTCCATGATTGCGTTTCAAGCCGCGTTCTTCGAGCGCACGTTTTCGATGTCCCCGCAAGAGTACGATCCACTTCTTGCGTGCGTGATTCCGCTGGCTGGCGTCACTGGTGGCTTGGGTGGCGGCTGGATTTGCGATAAACTTACGTTGCGCAGCCCACAAGGTCAAAAGTGGTTCATTTCTGTCATGACGATTTTGGCTGGACCTTTGCTAGCCTCGTCCCTCCTCGCCAGCGACTACAAGACATCACTCATGTTCCTATTCCCAGGCATGTTGTGCGCGGAGATATTTCGATCGCCAACCGCTGTGATGACGAGAGAAACGAAGCCAGATTCGCCGTCAGTCGCTGCAGCGGCGCACCTCGCAGTGCGAAATTTAGTCGCCGGATGCGGTCCGCTCACGGTGGCTTTCCTCGCGAAAGAGTATGATTTGCAACACGCTATGCTACTCGCGCCAGTGTTTTATGTCTTGGCTGGATTTGCGTACTTTAACGCGATCGGAGTCTTGACGGAAGAGAAAGCGGAGAGAGTTGAATCGAAAAATTTGAAAATTGCCTGATACGTCCACAACAAACTTAGCATTTTACGGCCCCACATCACGACATCACGACGGGAGCATCATCGCAGATAGCCCATGCGAATCGCAATTGTATTATTATATTGATTGAGAACACAAACGCTAACGCTTCATACTCGAATAATCATTACATACAGCAATATCATACTGCCGGCATTCGTTCTAAATCAGTCAATTCGATACATGAATGATGGGCGTAATCGCTTGCACGCTATCTCGCATCGCGCTCGGCGCCGGCGATGATAATCCATCCATTAGTTCGTCATCGCCAGTCACGCTAAGCTCCAACAGAACGCGCTCCTTTCCCGTGGTGAATCGCAACACAACTTTCACCGCATTCACTGCTTCATATTGCGCACCCGACGGTTCTGGGCAATACTGAACCGTCTCCGGCGTACCCAATGGCTGTGAATGCGTACGCGGCGTCTCGCAAAATGAAAGAAATGGCTCCGCCAATTTCCGCGATTGGCACACGACCACGCTAATGTTATCTCTACTCTGCCGCACGCGCGCCAACGTGACGAGCGCGTTCGCCACCCGCCTCACGCGCACCGGCGACGGCGATGTGGAGAGAACACCTACCGGGGTCGCGCGCATGGTTTCGCTCGTCAATTTACTCCCCATGACATCTGTCAATCCATCCGATGCAAGAATGAGTGAATCGACGTCTTCTAAATCAATAACTGAGACCTCAGGCTCGACGGAGACGAATCTTTTGATGCCGTCGTTTCCAAACGCGCGTGACACAGCGAGTATACCTCCCGTACGCAGAACCCCATCTCGACCGCGTTTAACGAATCCGCCGTCTTTTAATATCCTTTCCCGTTCCTCTGGTACGTCCGGGCGCTGATCCTTCGACTCAAAAATGACCTCACCTAGGGCGTTCAACGCAAACGCGTGCGAATCGCCCACGTTGGCCACGTACATCTTCGGCGGCATCATCACCGCCATTATCGCCGTCGAGCCGGGCCCGGGATTCCCATACATCCCTCTCATACTTCCCGGATTCGCCTTGCATACCTCCTCATCCACGCCCTTGAACGCGCGTTTCAACGCCGTCGCCGGGTCTCGCGTCAACGCCTCCTCCTCCAGCACCGCCCGCGCCAGCTTTTGGCTCAAATGCGCGCTCACCGCCGCTCCTCCGTGCCCGTCGTACACCGCCAAAACCAACGCATTCTTTCCTTCATCAAACAACGCGCTCCATCTATCCTCCATGTACGGTCGTTCGCCGCGAATCGCGCACGCGTCGAACGCGAACGCGTACCCGCCGCGCAGGCGAATCGCTTCGTGCGGCGCGCAGTTCTCCACCACCCCGAACGACGCGTCGTGCGACGCGCTCCGTCGGCGCGCGCTCGAAGAACATTCACCCGTGGTCGTCATCTCGCGCCGTGCTCTTGCGAACGTCGTCGAAGAGCGAATGCTTCGATCAAATCAAATCAATCTTTGGCTTTTTTGTTTTTTAAATAGCGCTCAAACTCCTCGAGCTGTCGCTCTTTGTACGACTGTTCGATGACGTGCTGCGCGTAGAAACCAACCGCGGCGCCGATGAGAACGAAAATGACGACGCGCGAGGACGACGGCGAGGAGTTGGGCATGTGCGCGACGAGGCGCGAAGTGCGGGACATCGACGAAGGCGCGACGGTTCGGGCGACGGCGGCGAACGAACGCAAACGCGAAATAGCGAAACGCGGCTTCGAAAACAGAAGAGCTAAGTGGGATGTGGTATTATAAAATGGATCTAGGAGCGCGCGCGCGCGTCGCGCGCGGCGACGAGGGCGTTGACTTGTTCGATGAGACGCTCGTGAGCGGCGCACGACAGACCTTGAGCTCGCGCGCACGCGCACACGTATCCATTTAAGCTGTCGATCTCGAGCTTGGCTCCGGCGTCGAAATCGAGCTTGGTTGATGGAAAATGGTCGCGATAGCTCGCGAGTCCATCGAAGACGACTTGACGGAAGTTATCCGGCGCGCGAGCGTACCCGGCGGCGTGCGGCGCTCGTAAAATGCTCAACATTTCGTCGTACAACTCATCCATTCTCGCGCGATGATGAGTGAGCAACCCATCGCAATTGCAGTCGCCCACGATGGATAATAAATTTGCCACTCCATTGATAAAATACTTGCGAATGAGCAAGTACTCAAAGTCATCCGTCGCCGCGCTCAATACGCCGCAGCGCGCCAACAACGCGCTCGTCGCTCGTCCGTGCGCCGTATTCGGCATCACCCACGGTTTATCTTCGTTCTTCACGTGAATGTCGTACCCACACCCCACCCCTGGGGTCTCGACGATGTCCCACGACTGCGGCATCACCGCGCGCGTGCTTTTCGTGGCGTCGAACAACGGTTGCACGACGCCGTTGTGGGCGAGCACCACTCGCCCGTACGTCACCCCGCCTCGCTCGAGCTCCTCCTTCACCGCCTCCAGCGCGTACGTCTTCACGCACACGAACACGAAATCAAAATATTTACTCGATTTCCCCTCATTCCCTCGTCCGTCGCTCTCGCGTCGGTCGACGTCGTCGTACGTCGTCACCGTCCTCGCGCCGGCGTCGCGAGCGATGGCGCGAACGGCAACGCGCGTCACGTCTCGAGGATCCTCCACCGTGCGACGAGACATTTTTAGCACCACGTCCTCGATTTCTCCTCGTCTTAAGGCGCGGGTGAGGTAAGCGCCGACGCGGCCGCCGCCGACGACGAGCACGCGCGCGGGCGGCGCGCCGGAGGTCTCGCTCGCCGTGGACGCGTCGTCGCTCTCGACGACGCGCATGGCGGCGAATGAAGAGCGACGCGCTCGCTTCGCGCACGAGGGCGGTCGTCGGGTGAACGACGGGCGGGAAAACGCGAGTGAGGACGTTATTTTGACGAGGGCGCGAATGAAGCGATTGAGAGAGCGGAGGATAGGCGTACGAGCCGCTACGGAGACGAGAGAGAAACGCGCGGGGAAACGCGAGCGAGGACGTTGTGGTGACTACGGAGACTAAAACTATTTCAATACGCTAGAGTAAAACGCGTTTGGGCCACGACGCGCGGTCACGCTCGCTTGGTCAGGACGTGATTTTCAATCGCGTCCGCCATGGCGCGCCAGAAATGGTCGGTGTTCATGCGCTTCACCACGAAGACGTTATTTGGTTTCCCGCTCGTTCTCCAGAAATCGATGACAGTTTGACCGTACGTGAGATCGCTTTTACATTCCACGTCAACGCGTTCGTGTTCGCCGACGAAGCAGTCCTTAAATGCGTCCGTTCGCTCGTTGACGAAATCCATCAAAGCGCAAAAGACCGCGCACGGGTCGTGCAACGGTGGGTCTTCAAAACCAAACACTCGACTGTATGTCGTTCTGAAAAAGTTCAAAAGATCATTAATTTGATTCGCGCGCTGGCGGCCGTCGGTACGCGACTTCATCGCCGCTTCCTCGAGAGAATCGATGACTCGTTTCGTCGCTAGCGCGGTGTGCGTAACTTCCAGCGGAACCATAACCACCTCGAACGAGCTGTCGAACACGATTTGCGCCGCTTCCGGATCGCATTGAATATTGAACTCCGCGTGCGAACCAGTATTGCCTCGTCCAATGGCGCCGCCCATGATCACGATTTTCGGTCCGACGTCGTCTTCGCCGCGTCCCTCCCCTCCCTCGCGCGCTCGCCGTCGATGGTCTTCGATGACGTCTTCGTACGCCAACACGAATCTCGCGACATTCGTCAACGGCCCCGTGGCGACGATCACCAATCGTTCCCCGCTTTCGTATAAACTCAACCACGCGTCGTACATCGCCTCCACCAAAGGCTTGGCGTTTCCAATCTTCGCCTCCACCTCCTCCTCCGACGCGCTCGGCAACGCTCTCGTCCCGTCGCCGTGGTCCATCCCGCTCTCGCCGTGAATCTCCGCGCACACCCTCCTTGGGCGCGCGATCGGTTTCGATGCCCCTCGATACAACGGCACGTCGTTCGCGCAATCGATCCATTTCATCACTCTGAACGCATTCATCGTCGTTTTCTCGATCGTTTGATTCCCGTACGTCGAGCTCATCGCGACGACGTTCGTTCGCGTTTCCCTTTCAACGCCTCCATCTCTCGCGCGCCATCGCACGCGAGCATGCTTCGCTAAATACATCGCCATCGCGTCGTCGTGCCCGCAATCGCAATCGAGCCACAGGTTGACGCGATCGACGACGGGCGACATCGCGCGACGTCGAGTGACGATTCGACGTTCTCGGACGTACAGGACGTCGTTCAATGCACAGAACACGGAGCGTGTCGTCACTCGAGACTTTCAGTACATTCTCGGACACTTCGTACGGTGTGCAACGCAAAGACCTCGAAGACGTGTTCACGACGTAAGTGAACCCCGAGCGCTCAGGGCACGCGCGCGCGACACCGTCGAGGTCGACACCGAGACGGTCTCGCGCGCGCCGCCGCGAGACGTCGCGCGTGGACGACGGGCGTGAGTTTTCGCGTCGCTCGGGAATCGCGACGAGCGTCGACGCGTCGCTTCCAATTCTCGACGTCCACGGGCGTGGACTCGACGCGTTCTCGTCTTCGGACGCGTGCTCGCCCGCGTCACTCGTTGACGTTCTCGGACATTCCGTGTGTACATACTGCGTCGAGACCTTTATATCGACGACATGTATCGCGTCTACGTCGACGTCGCTCGTCGAGACCTTATCTCCCCCGAGCTCAGTCAGCGCTCATCCATCGATTCGGCGTCGCGCGCCAATTCATTCGCACGCGCGCGTTCGTCATGATCGCCTCGCCGACGACGTCGCAGGCGAGGCGAGACGAATGCTTTCGCTTCGCCTCGCTCGCGCGCGCGCGCGCTTCGCGCGCTCACCGAGCGCGCATCGGTCAAAGGGCGACGACGACGGCGAGCATACGCGCCAAAGATGACGGCGCGAAGACGGGTAGGTGGCGACTGGCGAGGAGATTTTGAGCGCGCGACGAGGCGCGAGGCGAGAGGCGAGAGCGGTGGCGCGACGAATGATTGAAGCGCGCGTCGTGCGGTGCGAACGCGCGAGCGTTGGATTGACGAATGCGATCGCGCAGCGTTTCGTAAACCCATCGAGAGTCGCGGGTCGATCCGCATGGGGATCCCTTCGAAGGGTCGCATGGCGGAGGATACGCAGGCTTTATTGAGCGCATGCCAGTTACCGGTGAAGAAGTTAAATCCGCGTCAGTACGCGGCGGAGATACCGAGCGTGCCGGGGATGGAAATTTGGTTCCAACGCGCGACGGATGTGGTGAGGAAAATTTTATCCGGCGACATCGACGTCGGCATCGTGGGTTACGATATGTTGGCCGAGATTGGATACGGTGACGAAGACTTGGTCATCGTGCACGATGCTCTTGGGTTCGGCGGTTGTCACCTCGCCGTGGCTATTCCGCAAGCGTGGGATGAAGTGAACAGCATGCGCGAGTTGATGGCGCTCCCGAAATGGGGGCCATCTCGCCCGTTACGCGTGGTGACGGCGTACCCGAACGTTGCGGCGAAGTTTTTCAAAGACATTGCGTTCGAGTACGTAGAAATTTCCACTGCGGATGGCGCTTTGGAAGCGGCTCCGGCGATGGGTGCCGCGGACTGCATCCTCGACTTAGTGAGCAGCGGGACGACGCTCAGAGAAAACAACTTGAAGGAGATTGAGGGCGGTCGCGTGCTCGACAGCCAAGGGGTTTTGGTCGCGTCGAGAGAAGCGCTGTTGAAGCGCGAAGGTTTATTGGAGATTGTGCATGAGCTCCTCGAGCGTCTTGAGGCACACTTGCGGGCTCAGGGTTTGTTCATGGTGACGGCGAACGTTCGCGGGGCGAGCGCCGAGGAGGTTGCGCAAAAGCTCAACGGCGCCGGTCAGCTCTTGCGCGGGTTGCAAGGCCCGACGATTGCTCCGGTTTACACCCCGCAATCCGATGGTTCTGGCAAGTCCGGTCAATTCTACGCCGTCTCCGTCGCCGTGCCCAAGTCTCGTATCTACGAAACTGTCAAACAAATGCGCACGATTGGAGGCAGCGGTGTGTTGACGTTCCCGCTCACGTACGTGTTCGACGAGGAGCCCCCGCGATGGAATGCGCTCATGACGACGCTCGGGCTCAATGCCAAGGATTACGAGCACTTCTTTCGTCAATAATTTCTTCCATATTTACACCGTACGCACGTAGCCGATGAAATATTGTAATCGAAAAAACACTACTGTAGGCAAACACGGATGGTCGTCCGCACTCTCGACACTCTTCGACACATGCGCCGCGAGTCGACGATGATTGTTTATGTTTTTGATGTATTTAAACAGTTAGTCTAACGCATCAGGTCTAGATACCCTAGCGTCATGTTAAGATGACTAAAAGCGCAGATGTTTTGACGCGTCGAGCGCGCGAGGATGTCGCGCGTTCGAGTGCAACCGCTACCTTTCACTACTGTACCGTTTATCACTTTTCCCTATAATCCGACCGCCACATTTTTCGCATGAACGAACGCGCGCCTTTTTCACGACTCTTTCAGCGCCACAGGTAATAATTTCTAGCGGCGTGATTAGCGGGTCTTCTTTGAGGGCGTACGCGAGGAGCGACGCGGGGACGCCATGCCCTTCGGGGACTTGGGCGACTCCGCCGCCTTCTTGGCGGAGGCAGCCTTCTTCGGCGCCGACGCCTTCTTCGGCGCAGGTTCCGTCGGCGAAGTTGTCTTCGCCGTTGGCACGGCTGCCGTTTTCGCCGGCGCCGATTTCGGCGTCGGCGCAGCTCTCTTCGGCGCCGCCGGCGCGGATTCGAGCGCCTTGGCGGACGGCTTGCGTTCACGCTTGGACGGCGCGTCGGCGCTCTTTGACGAGAAGAAGCTCGCCACGATGAGCAAAATTTGCACGACGATCCCAAGGGCAAGAATACCCACCGTCACTCCGGCGACGAGCGCGAGCGGGGAGTCCATCTTCAACAGCGCCTTCTTGGCGGCCTTCTTCGCCGTCTCCTTCACGACGGATTTCGCGGCTTCCTTCACGGCGGATTTCATCTTCAGCCTACGCGTTCGTGCGAATATCCACGCCCATCGCTTCGGTCAGTCATTCATCACCCATCATTTTCCTTTCCTTTCCCTCTTTTCATTCCTCCGTCCCTTCCGTTCGACGCGTCTCCGTTCGTCTCCGTTCGTCTCCGTTCGCCGACGCGCCCGCGAACGACCCTCGAGCCGTTTAGCGATGAATCCATGAATTCCCAATCCAATCGACGCTTCCGACGGTCCGTCGCGCGTGCGTCGCGCGCTCGTGACGTCGCGATAACCCATTCCCATCACCTCGATGCGTTCGTCGTCGACGTCACGAGCGAACACATCGGCATTCGCGAGAGAATCGACGCGAATGCGATGCGATCGCGAATGCATTCAAATCAATTCGAACGACGCATTCGCATCGCACGACGCGGGTTCGCGCGATTCGCACGTCAATGCGACGTAAGCGAACGATCGATGTGAAGTGCGTGGACGATTCGCGCGCGCGAGGACGACGAGTGCGAGCGAACGTACGGTGAGTCGAACGCGAGTCGCGATGTGATCGTTGGTACGTTTTTAAATTGGTGTTCCCCTGGCGGCGCGAACGCGAACGAGCGCGAGCGAGGGCGACAGACGACCGTCGTTGGGGACGTGTGACGGCGCGAATGCGACGGAGATTAATTAATAGGGGAGAAAGAGATGAGTGGGGGTGGACTCGCGAGTTCTCGCGCGGGCGCGAACGTCGCGGCGCGGCGAGCGTCGGTCGGGACCGGTTTGCCGACGGCGCCTCGACCGAGCGTCGCTTCGTTGAGCTGCTGGTTGAGCCATTGGATCACTTGCTGGTTGCTTTGGAGCAGGGCTTGGGATTCGGCGATCTTGGCGCTCAAATCGGCCTCACGCGTCTTTAGCGTCTTGACTTGGTCGACGAGTTCGGCGGTTTCCACGGAGCGTTCGGCGCGGTCGCCCGCGTACGATTCCATCGACGTTTGGCGCTCTTCGAGGAGATTCTCCTGACGACGAATCACCGCCGCTTGAATCTTCGTTTTGCTCTTGGCGTTGCGAAGTTCGGTTTGTAATTGCTCGATGATGGCGTTGCCTTTATTGATTTCCGCACCGCTCGCGGCGATACGTTCTTCAGCTTGGGCGGCGCTTCGGCGCGCTTGCTCCCAAGACGCGGCGAGCGCCACCTTGTGCTCTTCGCTCGCGTCAAGTCGCGATTTCAGCAACGCAATGACTTCGTCCTTGTCGCCGAGTTGCTTTTCGAGCCACTCGACGCGCAATGCGCGAGCGCTGTGCGCCTTGTCGCGCTCGTGCACTTCGGAATCGAGTGCGGCGTTGTCCTCGCGCGTGCGCTGTAATTCGCGCTTGGTGATCGCCAATTCACCTTCAATCAATCCAAGCTTCGTCCCGAGTTCGCTCACTTTATTTTGTGCGCCAAACTTCTCTCGCTCCACCTGTGATTTTTGCGACAGTGCCTCGTCAACGCGCGAGCGCAAATCGCGCTTCTCTTGCTCGAATCGCTCTCGCGCGTGCTCGAGCTCGTCCAAAATTTCTCGCTTGCCCTTGGCGCTCGCCTCGGCGTACTTCATCTGCACTTCCATCGACTTCGAACGCGACTGCTCTAGCGCACTTTGAGACTCGCGGTAGAGAGCTTCAAACCGTAACAATTCGCGCTCGCGCTCTTTGGCATCTAACAAAAGCCCCGCCAAAATACGCTTCGCCGCTCGATCCGACGCCGGTTTAAATTTCAACGCCACGTGCGTGAATTGGTTAAACGCGTTTGTCTCCACGATCGATAACACCGATGTCGGCGACCCTTCAACGCTTTCCAACAGGCAATACACATCCTTATTCCCACCCGACCCGTCGCACGCGCGTAACAACCCAACAAGCGCGCGCGGAAACGCATCGAAATCCACCACCAACCGTTGTTCCGCCCTGAGGCGCGCGTAATCCTCCTCCCTCACCTCCATCGCGTGGTAAAAAAAAGGATCATCATCGCACGACACGTGCACGCGCAGCGCTCGTGATGTCACCGTCCCTTCACGTCCTCGTTCGGCGTCGTCCTTCAAATCCTCTGTCTTTTCGCCTTCGCCGTCGTTCGAGCCGAGCGCCCCCACCATGACGCGCACGCGCGCGCGCGCCCTTCGCTCTCGCCCACTTTTCTCTTTCACTCGCATCGCGCACGTTTGGTCGTGCACCACTTCCACTCGTCGTATGCTTTGCTCGCTCCATCGGTCGCCGTCGCCATCGATCACGGTGGCCGTCGTCGTCGGCGCGCGCTCGCGCGTCGACGCGACTAAACGTTCGTCCTCATCGATCGCATCGCCCGAGTCTCTTGATTCATCTCTGAACGCGCTCGTCGACGGCCCGTCGCGATTGTCATCGCTCGCGTCATTCTTCCACGCGCGTTGTCGAACGCTGGGCGAGGATGAAGCGCCGAGGAAGGTGAGCATGCCGCGCGTCGCGCTGTGCGGCGGCGCCATTCGCGCGCGCGCGCTCGAGCGAATCGCTCGATCGAACCCTCAACGCCATCGAGGCGAACGGCTCGCGGGATGAACGCATTGACGAATGATCAACCAGAGGTGTATCGCGGCGCGCGACCGCGAGCGCCGAAACGCGTGAACGAGGACGCGGGCGACGGCGCGCGCGAGCGAGCGACGCGGAGCGGCGGACGCGTCGCGAGCGACGACGGCGTGGATTTTTCCTATCGCATGTGGACCGCAGAAGGCGAGATCGTGGCGAAATCAAGAGAGGCGCGAACGCAGTACGACCCCGAACACGGGCCGAAGATCAAGCACCGATCGGACTTTGCGAAAGGGGATTTTAACGTGTGGTGGGGGAAGCACGCGACGACGGGCGGTTCGGCGGCGAGGGATCATAATTCAGCCGTACCCGCGGTGACGAGGTGTGCGCCGATATTAGATTCCGGGGTGACTTTAGGGGATCGAGTGGAGGAAGGGACGAGGGCGACGTGCTATCATTTCGCGCGCGGGTGCTGCTCGAGCGGGAGCGCGTGCGAGTACTTGCACCGGTTGCCGACGGCGTTCGACGACGCGAAGCTTCATATGATGACGGATATATTCGGTCGTCCGAAGCATCACACGGAGAGAGATGATAACGGTGGGACGGGATCGTACATGCGCATCGGTCGGACGCTGTATATGTACTTTGGAGGCGCGGTGGATCCGAACTGGGGGGCGAAGAAGGTGCACGATGAAATCAGCAAGCAGTTCGGCGAGTGGGGACCGATTGAAGACGTCACCGTGAAATTTGATCGACGATTTGCGTTCGTGCGATATAAATTTCGCGCCTCCGCGGAGTTTGCGAAAGAAGCCATGGCGGGGCAGACGCTCTGGCCATCTGCTGAGGAGGTTTTAAACGTGCGATGGGCGAACGATGATCCGAACCCGATCGCCATAGTGCGCGTGCAAAACGAAACGGAGGAGCGCGTGCGAGACATGTTCCTTCGTTCCGAGCGCGCAAAGTTGCTCATGAAGTATAACGGTTTAAATGCCGATGGTGACAGCGGCGACGAAGAAAATAACGGTACGAACGTCGATAACCAAGTGGTCACATCTGACGGAGACGCGTGCGTAAGCTTCGATCCGAGCGATTACGAGTAATTTACTGATTTAGCCGCCGATAGCGCCCTCCTATAGCAGCATAGCATATGATTGATTACAGTAATTTCTAATTTTTCTAGCTTCTATGCCGCGCGCAACGCGTCTAAGTACGCGTCTATGATTTCTATTTGTCCTCGACGCAGTGCTTTGACGCTTCGCGTCCAATGCGCGTCGGCTTCTAACAACCGATTCGTCTCGGCATCGAGCTCGAGCGATGCACGTTCGATTTGAAACGTTTCCAGCGCAGTTTTCGGTAAACTTTGTGCGTGCGCGCGAATGAACTGCAGCCCTCGACCCGGTTTCGCGGGATGCGACGCCGTCCACGTGCCGACGACGCGCTCGTCGTTTGGATTTCCATCCATCGCAAACCCGTACATGCGCAGTGCGCGGTCGTTCGTGAACTCGTCGCCACCGTAACTCAGTGTCAGCATTTCTCCCGCGCGCACGTCGCGCGTCGTCACCGCCGAAACGTCGTGCGTCGCGGCGTCACGGCGCAACTCGCAATTTGGCGTCGACGAATGATCGAGCAAATCGCACCCGGGCACGAGAGCATACGGCACAACGGCGCTTCGCACCGCGCGCGACGAAACCATCGAAAGAGCCCACGCGATATCGCTCTGAGAAACCTTTGCATCGCTCCCGAGCATCGCGTGGATGCTCTGAATGAATCGCGCTCGCCCCGCCGCTCGCGCTCGCGTCTCCGTCCCTCTCAACGTCTCTAACCTCTTCTCGTCCCATGAATCCACGAGATCGATGTCCTTCGGTAACGTCGCGACGTACGACTCCTCGTCCGCGCGTTCGCGTTCATTCAACACGTGAAGCGCGAGCGCCACCGTCGGTCTCGCCCTCGCGTCCACCGAATCCAACGCTCTCGGCGCTCGCTCGCTCGCGAACGCCGCGCTGTGCGTCAACCACGACGAACACGGCGTGCGCACGACCTCCGTCGCGCTCGCGATCGCACATGACGCCACTAACGTCACGCCATCTTCCGTGAGCTCGATCGACGCGATCGCCTCGGCGCGCGCGAACGCGACGCTCCTCGCCAGCGCCCGCGCTCGCGTCGTCATCGCACCATCGCGATCATCTCTTTTAATTCTTTCACCCGTCGTCGTCCGTCGCTCAGAGCGTGCGATTGCGCGCGCGCGTCGTGCGCGTCGCTCCCTCGAGCGAGGCGAAAATTCCTCGAAAGCTCGCTTCGCGCATCGATGCGCGTTCGTGCGTCCGTTAAATCTCGCGTCGCGCGCAAAGCGTCGCGATAGAGCGCGCGCGCCGCGGCGGCGCGCACGAACGACGCCAACGACGTCGTCGTCTTGAACGTCGTCGAGAGGCTTGAACGTCGTCGAGAGGCGTGGGAACGCGCGCGACGGTGGACGACGGGGACGCGAGTGATGCGAACGACGGATGACGCGATGAGGCGAACGACGGATGACGCGCGCGGACGTGCAAGAAATGCATAAAAAATGTATAAAAAATGCCTAGAAAAAGCCTAAAAAAAACAACCAAGACGAGACGTGCAAAAAAAACGTAGAACTTTTCAAGAGCTGTCACATGGCGAACGACACGACGTGGAGTCGTCAGTCGACGAGTCGCGACCGTAAACCACCACGGACGCGCGAGAAGACGCTTGACGCGTTCGACGTACGAACGTGCGGGCGAACGACAGCGCACTCTATGGACGAAACGTACATATTGTGTGTCATCCTTACGCAGGGGCCATGCTAATCTTCTCTGTATTTTTTTCCAGTTTAACAAGTGTCTAGACCGAAGTCTAGACGTGAACACGTCGCACGCGTCCGTCGTCGACGACGAGCGCGCGAGAGAGTGGGGAAGACGTATGGGTTTCATGGAGTCCCTTCATCCATTGGTCATGACTCCTCATGTTGGGTTTGATTTTCCGTCGTCGTCGTCGAGAGGCGTCGAGCGTCGTCGTCGTCGACGGGCGTGGCATTCCTCGGTCGACCGCGACGCTGGATGGACGAATGCGCGACGTCATCGACGGACGAATGCGAATGCGATGACGACATCGACGCGTCGTGCGTCGCCGTCGTCGTGGGCGATCGATCGACGAATGTGATGGTGGCGTATCGCGCGCGAAGGAACGCGCGCGTCGTGCGCGTCGCGAGCGCGAGCGCGAACGCGAGCTCGAACGCGACGCTGATGGTGAACGCGTCGTCGTCATCGATCGCGTGCGATGCCGACGTGACGTGCATAGGGACGTGCGATGGGACGTACGTCGTGGTGGGGGATGGAGAAGGGTACGCGTACGCGCGACGCGGGGCGAACGCGAACGCGAACGCGAACGCGAACGCGAACGCGAACGCGGGGAGAGCAAGGACCGAGAAAACGCGATTTGCCTCGCACGGGGGGGTGAAATACGTGAATGAGCGTTACGTCGTCACGGAAGCACACGTCGCGGAGTGGGATCCGGGAAGTGGCGTGGCGTTGAGGCGATGGGTGATTCCGCGGTTGGCGCCGCTCGCGGCGGCGACGGCGGCGCGCGACGGGACAATAATCGCGGTTGGGGGTGCCGCCGTGGCGTCGTTGTCCTATGACGATGGGTCGATGAAGAAGTCGTCGACGAATTCCGCGGGGCGACTCGTCGTTAAGGCGGCGTCGACGGCGTTCGGCGTACTGTTGAGCGCGTTTAATCAAAACGCCAAGTTGCCCGACGACGCCGTCGTGTACGAGGGCGAAGACATGGATGATCTTCCGAGCACTGAGCGTCCGGTGTGGAATTGCGCGTTCGTCGACGCACCTCGTCGGTACGCGCATTTCATCTCACGAGGCGACGTTTTTGCTACGACGGATTCGTTGCATCGCGCTGTCGCGTTTCGAAGCGTCGCCAATCGAATTCGAGTCAAAAAAATTATCAAAGGCGCGAGAGACGCGACGATTGCGTTTGGAGACAATCCCTCGAGTGCGAATAATCCCGTGCTCTATGTGTACAAGCCCGCGTTACGCAAACTCGAGAAGCACCACCCGAGCGATTCGCAGTCGGCGACGGCGCAAGTCGATGTCCCGGACGATCCAATCTTTGGTGTTCCGATTCGGCTCGTCCCCACCTCACGAGCGAATCCATTCATGTTGTACAAATTTAGCCATTCAAATAGCCCTCGGACGACGACGACGTACTCATTACGTCCAGTTTCAGTCCTTCTAGATGTGTAGCAGCGTCGTAATAACCGACACAGAGTTGAAAGCCCAACACCAAAAGGCGCCGTTCGCGCGCTCGTGTACTTCACTCAACGCCGCTGCGAAGCGCATCCCCACGAGCGCCGATCTTGGCGTCGAAAATAGAAACACTTTCGCTTCGATTTCGCGTGAAGCGCGATGTCGTACGTCCTCGACGTTCGCGAGCTCGTGCACAAGCTCCCGTTTCATCACTTCACCCCCTACCACCTCAAGAGGTCATGCATCGGCATCATGGTGACGTATTCGCTCCCCGGGCTCGTCGCCGCGGCGATTTCGGCGTTTTATTACTTCTCTTACACATTGCAGAACAAGTTGATATTCGAGAACACGAACGCGAATGAACAAAGGACGCGGGCGCTGATAACGATCGGGGTGATCTGCGCGCTCGCTCCAGCGGCGCTCACAGCACTCATCGAAGGGTTTTCTGGGGCGACGAAAAACAGTGGGACCATCGAAGAGTGGGCGTTGGATGCGCAAAGCGGGTTGGCGAGTTACGGCGCGCCGCTGATGGCCATGGATGACGCGTTGGTGATGCTAAGCGTAGAGGCCACGGAGAAAACAGACGTCGCCGCGCAGGCGACGGTGACGAGCGCGTTGGCGACGCTAAAGACGGTTTTGATCAATCACGGGGCGTCGAGCGAGCTGATTGAAGAGATTGAGTTCTTCAAATGGGCCAAGGCGATCAAAGTGACATCGATAGTCACGGGATCTACCATAGCGACAACATTGACGCTGCTTTTACTGAGCGCTTTCCTCCCTATTTACGCGCAACGGAGGCCGGCGGCGACGTGGTGGCGCGCTGGGGCCAGATGGATGTCGCCCGACCATTTCTTGCGTTCTTTTCCGATGTGGACATTAATTTATTCCTTCATCGCTTCGGCGTTATTTTGGCCGCTGAGCGTCATAGGCGCCGAGATGTGCTACGCGTATGATTTGATGGTCGAGTATCAGCTCCCGGACAGTGCGCAATTTTATTTTCTGTGCCCAAAGTTTGGGTATGAATTAGGCGATACGTTGGCAACTCTGGAGGCGGACAAAAGCTCGCTGGAGGCTGCGCTAACGCCGGTGAAGGCGCTCGGCGCGGCATACAAAACTACCGGATATGTGCGGAACTTGTTCGCCGCCGAAGCGTCGTTTGATGTCCAATACTCGCGCATCACCGAAGGTTTTGGTGACTGTCAACCGATGAGCGATACCATAGAGCTTACGATTCATCAGCTGTGCGACCAAGTTATTATTGCGCTTCAAATGTTCACTGTTTTAATCTTTGGTCTGACGTGTTTGCTCGCGTACGGTCAGCTACACCACTGGTTCGGCTCCGATGTCGCCAAAGAACTCGTCGGAGACGAAGAAAGCAGCTTGTTTTCCAAGCTCACGGGCGATTCCAAACTGGAGGTAAAATCTAAGTTCGGCGCCGTCGAACTCTCTCAGGAGGAAATAGAAGCGAGGGCGGCGAAGAAGAGAGCGAAAAAGGAGTCGCGACGCACGTGGAAGCGAGGCCAGGGTGAGTCTGTGACGCCAGGGGGAGACGACTCAAGTCCTACGTCAAGCGACGTGGACACAACCGGGGAAAACACGGCGATGCATACGAGAGAGGGTTCGCCGACGCGTCTGTCGCACGTCGCTAACGCCAACACAGCCGGCGATGTAACTGAAGGCGCCGAAATCCAAATGACGGATTTCCTAAACGAGGATGACGCGTTGGAATCGACTCGAAGTGCCGAATTTGAAGCCCAAGAACCGCTCCTTGCCGAATTTCGCGATGCTAATTTTGGCGAACAACCGCAACGGCGACGATAGAGACTCTTTAGCAGTTTAGAAGTAGTGCAGTACAGTAGACATTTTAATTTTATTAAATGTACAACCCGAAGGGACGCGATGAGAGATTTTACAGCGGCTCGCGAAGGTTTCGCGCGCACGTGTTCTTGGAGTAGTAGCGCATGTACGACTGGTCATTCGCCATTGACGTCATCAAGAATTCCTCGCTCGGGCAATCGCAAACTTCATCCCCACTGCGCGGGTCACCTCCGTTCGCCTCAGTCGGGACGTGCTTATTAATGTACTCTGGCCACGCTTTCACAAAGCTGTCGAGCGCCGATAAGGAGCCTCCGAAGATGTTAGCGATGACTTCATGACGCATCCACGGACAATAGTTGGGCTTGGATGCCGGGAGACCCAACGCCGCTTGCGATCCGGTGGCGGCGTACGACCAACTATCGAGCGTGTCGCTGGCGTAACATCGAACCATCATTTTATCCTCTCGACCTTCGTCTTTAAGGACGCGCAGCACTGGTTCTAAACGCGGGAATCGACCAATTTTGCCGACTATGCCGTGCGCGATGTCGCCATCCATCCAGAAATAATGCGTCGCCTTGAAATCTTCAGAGATTTCACCAGCTTCGATCTTCTTCGCCACTTCGTGTACGATGTTCACCTTGTTGTACCAAATGTGGCTAAACTCTCCGTTGCATTTCGTGGGATTAATCCCCCAAGAGTTCGGATCCAACACCACGCACGTCGCCTTGCCCGCGCCGTACGTATAGTTCCCTTGATCCTTCGCGCCTTCGCGATACAGTTTCAGCATGTACGTGCACATCTTCTCGCTATCCTCCACAAAAACGACGTTCAGCGCGAATCCCGCCGCCTCGCACGGGGTCTCTTTCAGCCCATCGATATACTTTTGTGGATCTCTGTGTCCGCTTCGTAACCTCCAAAAACCGCTCACGTACGTCACCCTTCGCAGGAGCGCCCGATCGTCATCCGACATCTTCGTCTTATCATGTACTTGGCGATAATCCGCCGTCTCGCACGATACGTCATAATGCACGCTATTCCACGGATTCGCCTCCCCCAGACGCTCATCCGTCGCGACGTACGCCCCTCGCGGGGACAGCGCGACGCGATCATCCGTCCCGCGTCCCCCCGCCGCGAACACGCACGTCACCCCTATCGCGATCAACGCCATCACCGCTAGAATCCCCGCGCGCGCGCTCACGCTCGCACTCTTCGCGTGTTCGTCCATTTCCGTTTCTTTCCTCGACGCGTCCGCGCGTTCGACGTCGCGCGCCGCGAGCAACGACGCGCGTTCGCCTTCATTCCTCGTCATCTCGTTCCGTCGTCGTCCACGCCTGAGTCGTTCGTGACGCGATGCGTGCGGTGCGTTTTCACCTCGACGTCCACGTCGATGGAGGCGCGACCGTCGTTCGAACGCCCGTCGTCGATGTGATGCCTCGGCGATCGCGCAACACCCTGCCGAACGCGACGCGTCGACGATCGAGCGTCGTCGTCGTCGTCGTTAGGCGACACCTCGTAGTGTGGCGTCCATCATAGAGCGACACCTCGTAGTGTGGCGTCCATGATAGAGCGACACCTCGTAGTGTGGCGTCCGTGATAGAGGGACACCT
>Ga0222712_10002201_pt1 | contig 22711 bp, 31 predicted proteins | sample C33_657DmetaG_FD_165043 | JGI IMG/M metagenome (GOLD analysis project Ga0222712, IMG submission 165043) | Estuarine water microbial communities from San Francisco Bay, California, United States - C33_657D | ecosystem: Environmental > Aquatic > Marine > Unclassified | place: USA: California... | reverse complement strand
CTTAAAACTTCCTCTGTAAAAACTTCTGGGGTAAACAATTGAGAAGAGAAAATGGATTTTCCTAAATGTGCAACTGCCCATTTTGTAGAAGATGCGCTTGGTGTGAATTCTAATTCCCCAGTCTTTTTATCAACTTCTAATTTCCCTCTTTCGATTCCGCAGACATCCCAAGAAATAAATTCTTCTAATCCAACATAAGGATTCATACCATTGATGAAGGAGATGTGGAACTTAGTAGGATATGGTCGGGTAAATCTTGTCTTCTTAGGAGTTGATGTAACAATGATTCCTGTTTTCTTATCGTTGCTATCTTTAAGCTGTGCTTTAGATAACATGATAACGTTACTCATAGAGAAAATAGGACCATCGCCACCTGAAGCTTCCTTGGTTGTCATAAAACTACCAATTCCTGCTGTTGTTGTGTGGTTGGTACAAATTAAAGGAATTCTAACACCAGTTAGATCTAGGGTGATTTCTCTAAATAGACCTCTCATCTCTTTAGATCTAATACCCATATCCATTACAGTTTTTCCTTTTAGAGCATCAGCAGATTCTTTCATAGTGGTAAGCATACCCAAAGAATCGAGAACTAATAGAATTTTAGGATCCGCTCCTTCCTTTCTAGCTTTTTTAATCTGATCTACTAAATTAGCAACGAATATTTTAAAATCTGAAATAGATTTTATCGGCTGATATCTAACAGTATTTGTGTCTATGCCGAATTTTTTTGCCATTGATCTGTCAATAGCTCCTTCTGTGTCGCAATATATTACGTTATATCCCTGCTTCTGTGATTCTCTCACTATATTCATGCAAAGAAAACTTTTTCCTGTTTGGGGATCTCCAGCGATTCCCATTGATCTGTTGTTAGCAACACCTCCGAAAAGGCTTCCAGAAAGCTGTGCATTTAAAACATAATTGCCTGTTCCGATCCATTCTGTAACTTCAGAGAATTCATTTTCCTCTAAAATAGATCCTGCTTCAAACCCTTCTATCTTAGAAAGCTGTTTATCTAAGTCAAGAAAGGAAAATTCTTTTTTGGATGATGATTTTTCTTTAGCCATAATTTACAATTAATTTATCATTATAGACCAAAATCTAATTAGATTTCCACCTTTCTGACAGCTAATTCTATAATCTCAGGATCTGACATTTTTTCCTTGCCAAATCTCCCATGGCTTTCCTTTAATACGTAAAGAGGAGTTCCTAGTTCTAATGCTACTGACCTTAATTTTTCTATATCTTTTGTGAGATCCAGATCCCCATACCAAATTTTGCCCTCCCCTAAGATGAAAACATTAGCATTAAAATAAACCTCATTGTCTGGGTATTTTTTCTTGTATCCGGATTTGGTTGCTGAAATCATTCTTCCGTTATTAAGACCGTTCTGTTTAAATATTTCTTTCATAATTTTTGGGTATAAAAAAAGCAGGCTTTTACACCTGCTTCTAAATAATTTATTTTATCAAATTATTTTACTTCTTCAACAGCCTTTACTTCTTCTGAAGCTGGGGTTGCTACCGTATCAGCTACAGGAGCAGCAGTTGTATCAACAACAACAGCAGTAGAATCAACAGCAGGAGCGGTAGAAGATCCACCTCCACATCCGTAAATAGCTAAAACTGAAGCAATTGATAAAATTCCTAAAACTTTTTTCATAAGTGGTTTATTTTATTGCTTGTATATATTTTTTTTCAATTTGTTTCATCGACAGAGCTCATTTGCTGCACTGATTGCAATTAGGGTTTGAGGTTTTACTGCATATTTATAACCCATGCTTTCCACATATCCTATAGCAGTTTTTAAAATTATATTAGATTTGTGTTTAGGATTAGTATTATAATCCATATCAATTTGGTGAATTTTAATCTTCCCCTCCACTTTAAGATATCCTGCAACATCTATTGCCCTTTGTAATTCTCCCCAAAGCTTAGTCCATAGATCTTTTACTCGGGGAACACTTTCCCTCTTATAAATAACATGTGCTCCCCTATTTTCATTTCTAAAAACAACTGTTGTTACGTAAATCGTTTTATTGGAAAAACTTTGGCTATCACATCCAACATAAATTTTAACGTGAGGGGTTTTTTCCAAAACCTCTCTTACGTATTGTAAAAGGTCAACACTTTCGTCTACTCCTATTTTTTTAAAAATCCTGTCCATTATTATTCTTCCTTTTTAGAAAATTCTCCAGATAAAAAGTCTCCGGAAACGAACCATCTAGACTCGTCGTCATTCTTTTTTAGAATGAAAAGGGATTCGCTGACCTGTCCAATGATAGTAAATTCCTCAGTTTCCCTAATAAAGGTTGAACTGAGATCTTTTTCTTTGTAACCCCATTTAGAAAAAAACTTTCCAGCATTTCGTATAAAATACTTTCGATAGTGATCTTCCAGATCCTTACTAATGTTTTTAACCTTCCTGAAATTTCTGTCTGTCATATAGAGTTTTTATAAAACATTATACAATAAAAAAGCCCCGGGGTTCCGAGGCTTTTTAAATATTATTTTAAATACTTTCTTTTTAGTCCTTGTATTTATAATAATTGAAAACCTCTTCAATGTCATCTGCTGAGGTTGTAATATGATCTACAGCCCATTGTTCAACTTTTCCTGAAGACTGGATCATTCCAATTAGTTGATTAGTCTGGTCTGCAATTTTCTTTAAATTAGTGATTACCATATATGGCTTGGGAGCGTTAGCTTCAACCTCTATTTGAGAAGGTATTTCAGCTGAAAAAGAAGGCTGAGAAGCAGGAATATCCTCTACCTCATCTTCGGTATCATCCATATCTAAAGCTGGATCTTCTAGATCTTGTACTTCTTGATCTAATTCGGGATCTTGCTCTTTTTCTGAGCGAAGCTGCTTTTTATAATCCTCGATGGGCTTTATGTTCTGCATATAATTAATTATATTTCTCCTTATATATTCCTTACATCCTAAATTTCCCGATAAATAACCTATTTTTCCATTACTTTTTTAATGAATGCACATTTTTCATACTCTTCCGTAGATGAAAAGTGAGAAATCATTCTCTCTAGTGTGGCCTTTATCCGGGGTATAGATCCAATTTTGCTAAGATCTCCAGATTCAACCAAAGACTGGTAAAGACCAGTATAGGTCTCTGTAAGTGTTTGATCGATAGAATTTTGAAAATCTAAAGATAAATCTAAGTCTTCCATTTTTAAATAATTTAGAATACAAATATAAATGGGTTTTTCGTAATTAAAAAATGTAAATCTGGATATATAAAACATGAACTTTTTGTCCACATATACAGAATATAGGTCCCAATTAGTAGAGGGGTTTCAATTTAGGGATGACCAGGTATCAGAAAATCTTAGGATTTTTGAGTCGGCAGATTTTAATGATGAGCTATTTGAGCATTGGTGGAATACCCTCTTTGACTTTGGAGCTCTGATCCCAGGTATAGGATCTTTTTTCGAGGGTATAAATCTTATTTCGTATGCTAAACAGGGAGAGTATCTTCTTGCTGGTCTCTGCGCAATTGGGCTCATTCCAATTTTTGGACAGTATATCGGAGCAGGCGGATCCCTCCTAGTAAAAGCATTAAAAGGAGGGGGAAAATTAACGGGTAAAATTCTCTCCCCAGTTGCCAAATTGGTTGGAAAATTCTTTCCGAAAATTTCGGCATTTTTTAAAAGTTCCTCATTTCTTTCTAAATTTAAGGGCATAGGTAAGTATACGGATAAAATGCTAGTTTCTCTTAAAGAGTTTTCAGCTACAGGAAAAGCAACAGGAGCACTCGGAAAATTTGCCAATGCAGGTATTAGAAGAGAGTACAAAACAATGACTAAAGTTGGAGAATGGTTTATTCCAGGAGGAAAGGCTGAACATGCAGAAAAAGCATTCGCTATGGATTCAAGAGTAGCGGCAACAGCGGAAGAAAACTGGGGGGATTTTCTAAAAGCAGTTCCTGTCCAGGGAGCATAAAAAATCCACTCTTTCGAGTGGATCTTCTATCACGAGTTAAATCATCAATTAGAATTTTTTACCACAAGTTGGACAGAATTTCCAATCTTGTTTGTTTCTGGTACCGCATTCTGTGCAGTATGATCTTATTTCTTTAGCTTCGATATTCTTTTGAGCTATTGGCAAGATTTGATATTCTACGACATTACATGGCCATGAATTAAAATTTCCATTGGCATTCTGGAAATTCTGATCTGAATTAGATCCAGATTCAATTCTGCCAGTTTCTATATGATCCTCTCTTTTGTTTACATTCCTTAAAACATTGGATGATTTTAAATCATCAAAACTTCCTGCAACACTTGATGTATATGTGATGGATGAATTATTATAGAAAGAATTGGTGGTAGTTAGAGTTGAAGTACCCCCTGTCGTATTAAAAGTAGTACCTGTTGATCCAAAAATAGGCCAATTGGTGTATTTGGTCCATGTTATCCCAGACGTTGAATATTGAGAATATTCCTCGTAAAAATCTATTTTAACTAAGCCATTTTCTACAATGGCTTCTCTAACTTCCTGCGAATTGTTTACTTTGTAGGTAGAGAATTTGAATTTTTCGGGAGAATCAAGAAATCTTTCTAGAAAGACTCTTTGACCTGGATTTAAAATAATACCTCTTTCTGAGATTCTTTTCCCGTTGATACTAATCTTAGCTAATACCGGATTTGTTTTTGGATTGAAGAGTTCAATCTCGAATTCATCTCCATCGTTAAGATAAACTTGATCTTTCGTTGATGGATAAACCTTTAATCGGTTTTTCTTTTTTGTGATTTGGGCAACACATGGCTTACCTGTGTAGAACCCACTTGTTGAAGTGACGTACATGATTTGTTCACTTATATTTAGCAACTTCCTTTGTGTCCCTCGTGAAGACACTCCAAGGCTTGTAGACCCGGAAGCAACTTAGAGTAAGTCTCTAAATCAATACTATATATCGGGATATTTTTAAATGTTTCAATCCTTATTCTGAGATATTGAAACTATTTGAGCATAAACTTTGCTCAGGGAGGAATTCATTTTTTGTGATACCTTTTTCTCTATGCTCTTTTTTCTTGATTCTAGATGATTAAGAAATCTTTCTCTAAGATCGTAGATGACAATTGATGGAATATTGATATCATATGAATAAAGTCCATTTGTGATAATAATCCTATCGTCATCTATTTTGCAAAGAACATCGCTATATTCCATAAAATAAGTTATGGTTATCGGAGAATAAAACAATTTACTTTTGCTATTAGACATTATAAAATTGGCAATCGAAATAACCATTGACTGGTTTTGATTTAAAGAATCAACTGCTTTTTTTAAATCACGAATTTTTCTTTTAGTAAGGTATCTTTTTATTTTATACCATAATATAGTTTTGAGTCTCTTCATTTTTCAATTACAATAAATAATCTAAAATTGATTTCCAGTCTGGGAATTTCTCGGTTCCGAAATGGATATGCTCTCCCGTGAAGTCTAAAACCCCATTGGCAATTCTGTCATCAATCAAATAATTGCCCATTAGCAATCCCTTATTGTGACTTAGAATTAGTTTTTTATTAGCGCTTTTTCCCAAGAATTTTTGTACCCAGATTCTTTTGTCAGTCCAAGCATGAACGTTAGACCACATTGCGGTTGAGAGGATATATGTGTCATATTTTTCTTGTAATGCGTGCCAAGCTTCTATAGCTCCTGGAATTGGCTCAAGGTCCTTAAATGCTGTTACATGATTCAATGCCTGAAATTGCTTTAAGCCACTAGCTAGAAGATCTTCTTGCCTTTTATCAAAATCACAGAGAACCCCGTCCATATCAAAATAGACTATTTCTTTTCCCGTCTTAAGGGAAGCTCTAAGATAACTTGGAATATGTTCACTCATTATTGTCTGTTTTTAAACCATTATAATTTTCATAATCTACAAAATCAACCTCATCATTTCCTACGTCATGAATGACAAAAATCTCATCGTTGGTTCCCCTAGCAATCCCTAAGAATCCACACCCTTCGCAGATGTGGCCAGATTGATAGTATCCTGGTTCTAAAGATTCCCAAATTTTGTAAACGTCTATATCGGGTTCAGGAAACCCCATTTCTTCAGCGCACTTATTGCAAAAATCTGCCATTTTTTTAAATGTTTAGACGTAAATATAAAAAGATTTATCGGATTATAAAAATGCAATTATTTTTTCTTTAACAGCATCTTTTCGTGTTTAAATGCATGTAAAGATGTTATATGCATTGTGTACATCCCTGGTTTTACGTCATTCCATGATTCTGGATCCTTTTCTCTTAATCTCTCTAAAAGCCAGATAACTTTTCTACAAGCTAAATAAATGTCATCTCTAAAGTGTCTGAAGAAATCACAGGACCTGATATAGTAAACTATATGTAAATAGTTATGCCTTCTAATAAAATGATATCCTATCGTACAGGGAACTCTTTCTCCGTTAGCACCCCCGGTGTCCTCTGGAAACCAAATTGGTAAAAACGCCTGTCTAGTAAAAGGCTCTTTGATCATTAAATCTATAACATCCCCAAAATCTCCATAATTAAATCTAATTCCTTTGTGAGGTTCCTTAGTATTTTCCTTCTCTGCTAGTTTGGGCCAAATTCTTTCAGGATAAGTGTGTGAAAATTTGGTGGTTCCCCCAAATTCTGCATTATTCTTTTGTGCAAAAGGCCACCAATTATGAGATGGGGGTGGATTTAGAGGCTTTCCACTAACTCTTTCCTCGAAATGATCATCAGCCCAAGGAAGATTTGGCTTTATTTGATCAACTAGTGTTGGAAGATCCTCTATCATAGTGCATGTAAATGAATGATTTAGAATCTCAATCATGGCGAATTTATCGTCGTTTTTTATGTCCTTTCCCTGCCATTTTTCGGTATGCACCTCATAGCAGAAATCGTGCATTCTCTCTCTAGTCCAATTAATTGCCGCATCAAATTTTCCAAAAGCCTTCATTACATGTTTTAATTCGTATATTTTTTATGCAAAAATGATGAAATGATTTCAAAACAAAGCCAATTATTTTTGATATATAAAAGAAAATAAATCTGGATGAAGAGGATACTGGACTTTGATAGTTTTTTGAATGAATCGTTTTTTGGGTTTTATCTTCCAATTTTATTCATTCCTGTGGATAAAAAATTCAAATGTGTAGATACCAATTTAACCACATCTAAAACACCTCTTCCATCGGAAAGGGATAATTCTGGGGTGGCTGGATATCTATTAGTACCAGCAACTGTTGAATCAGCCCAAGCAATTTTTGGACCATATTTCAAACAGCCATCAAAATCAACCACTGTCGAGGTTGGATATACTAAAAATCATGAAAAAGATGGTTATATCGTAATGAACGGAGGTGCGGCATCGGCTGCAAGAACTGGGGTTGCTTCTATATCAGCTGATGTACCAGGATTTGGTCAACAAGCAGCAATCTATTTAAAATCAGGAAACGCTTATGTTGCAGAAATGGTGATGAAAAAATCGGGATGGGACCCAGAAGGAATAGGAAACATAAAGGGAAAGAAAATGAGTAATGGATTTTCCTCCAATAAATGTTTGGGATGTGAATATTTCGGAGGGATGGATGATGCCATAGCAGGATTCAGAGAAATATTGGCAGCTAGTTCAAAAGATATAGGGATAAAATTTGAAAATTCAGGACTTGCTGAACAGTATGATGTCACAGAAGAACTTTTAGATTTATTTATTAAAACCCCTGGTGATTTTATGACCTTGAATTTTTCAGAAGAAGTATTCAATAAAATATCTGAACTTGCAAAAGAAAGAGAGCCGGAGCAAAATGTAGCTCAAACAATCGACAATCTAAGCGATTTAAAATCGGGAGGATTTTTTGAGGATTAAAATAAAAATAGAAATGAAAAGAATTCAAGGATTTAAGGAATTTACCCAGATTTATGAAGCTGGCCTATTTTCTAAAGGATTAGACCTTTTTAAAAAAGCAGGTAACTGGCTAATGAATCTAGTTAAAGCTGAAAAGAGTGGAGAAATTCCAGTCAGAAATAAGAAATACAATCCAGAAACAGACTCGTATGAATCGATAGAAAAACCTCAATCTGTTGTTAGGGTTCATATGCCAGAAGGAGGGACCACAGGAAATTACAAATTCAAGAGTGGATCCATTAAATCAGTACATGAATCAGATGACCCTTCTTGGAAGGTTGCTCAAAAAACTCAGGATCCACAAATTACTGATGTTGATGCTACTCAACTAACTGAAGAATTATCATATCATTTTGAAAATCCAGAAACGGGAAGACCATTATTAATTTGGGGTGCTCCTGGTATTGGTAAAACATCTGTTGTTAAATCCTTCGGATTAAAAGAAATGGGTGTTCCTGTTATTGAGGTTATTCTTAGCTTAATGGAACCAACCGACGTTGCTGGTTTACCAGGGGCAGAGTATGATAAAAAATACGGAGAGGTGAAAAGATCCGTTAATTTCTTACCTATGATCTGGCCATTAGATAATGGCGATATGGAGATAGAAAAAGAAGATGGAACAAAAGAGATAATTCCAGGAAAGGGAGGAATTATATTCTTAGACGAAATTAACAGAGCACATCCAGCAGTTCAAGCTGCAATGCTTAAGGTTGTATTGGACAGAGAAATCGCGAGTGCTAATTATAAAATCCCTAGCAAATGGTTAATTCTTGCAGCTGCAAATAGACCGGAGGATGAACCAGGATCAATGATTAAGCCAATGAGCTTCGCTCTAGCAAATAGATTTGCTCAGGTTAATTTCATTTCAGATCCAGTTACTTGGACAAAATGGGCAAGGGGAAGAAAAGAAGCAGATTTAAGCGATGAAGTAATCGCATTTATCGAATTAATGCAAGATTATTATTATGTTCTTCCTGGTGGATTAGTTGGGCAGGATTTAGAAACAACTATGGGGGTTACTCCTAGAGCTTGGGAATATGCAGCAAGGGAATATAAGGAAAGAAGAGATAAAGAGAAAGCAAAGGGCGGTGATATTTCTAGAGAAATGACAGAATTAATTTTCAACAAGCACGTTGGTAAAAAGGTTTCTAGCATAATTACAGATTTCTTAGAAACTATGAAAATATGGCCATACGAAAAAATTTCTAAAATATTTACAGATCCAACAGATCCAACACTGGAACTTCCTAATAACGCATCAGGAAAATATGATCTGAGAAAAGCATACGCTGTTATGTATTTAGCATCTAAACATAAGTCAGGAGAAACATTATCCAAAGACGAGTTCAGTAATTTCATTCAATATTTAACTAATCTAAATTCTGGAGAAATTGCAATGAGTGCTTTAAATATGGCGAAGAGAAACCATCCAGAGTTTAAGAACTATTTAGGAGACACATCTCTGGAACAATATGTTACACCTTTTGTAACTAAATACAGAGCATTCATGAAAGAAATTTAATTAATGAAAAGAATAAGAAATTTTTCACAGTATAGAATACTTCTTGAAAGTTTTCAGGATTATGGATTATCCCAAGAGGATTACGAAAGAGTAGTAATGAGGGTTAAAAGATCCATCTCAAAAATTCTTATGAAAGAAGGTTTATTTGGGAGAGTTCTTTCAGAAATGCCGGTTGGTATTTCCCCAGAATGTACTTACTTTGCAACCGATGGAACAATCTTTATTTTTAATCCAACTAATGTTATAGATTTAACAGAAGATGAAATTATTTGGGCAATTGGTCAAGGAATAGCGCATCTTTCACTAGAGCATTACGATAGAATGGAAGGAAAAATTCCAGTTATTTGGAATCAAGCTGCAGACATAGCAGCAGAAGAATTTCTTGAGGGATTGGGAAAAACCAAATTGCCTTCAATTCTTAGAGATCCTAGATATTCAGGTTTAACAGCAGAGGAATTGTACGACAAATTAAAAAATGGTGAAATTCATTCGATACCAGATTTTAAATCCGGATGTGAAATATTAGAGCCGGGCGACATTGACCATGATGACGTAACAGAAACAATTTTGGGTGAAAAAGATTCTATAACAAAAAACGATCAGGATGAAGATCCTGTTGATGACGAAAAAGGTGATGAACCTGGTGATGAGCCTGGTGACGAAAAAGGTGATGAGCCTGGTGACGAAAAAGGTGATGAACCTGGTGATGAGCCTGGTGACGAAAAAGGTGATGAGCCTGGTGACGAAAAAGGTGATGAACCTGGTGACGAAAAAGGTGATGAACCAGGTGGAGAACCTATAGATGAACCAGGGGGAGAACCAGGTGACGAAAAAGGTGATGAACCAGGTGATGAAAAGGGAGATGGACCGGGGGGAGAGCCTGGTGACGAAAAGGGTGATGGACCTGGTGATGAAAAGGGAGATGGACCGGGGGGAGAACCTGGTGACGAAAAGGGTGATGGACCTGGTGATGAAAAGGGAGATGGACCGGGGGGAGAACCTGATGATAAAGGTGAAGGAGGTGAAGGAGGGGGAGAAGGATTACCGCAGATTGGGCAAAAGGTAGTTTTGAGTAACGGAGAAAAGGGAATCATTAAGAAGGTTTATAAAAACGGAGACATAGAAATTTAAAAAATGAAGGTAAAAAAAGGTGATTATAGGATAGTTACTGAAGATAAACCAGGGAGTGGTGGTCCGATAGATACACCGGTTGCTGGTCCGACTAACTGGGGATCTACCCTAAAAAAATCAGAGGAGAGTTCTAAATACGATATAAAAAAGAAAATCAAAGAGATTGTCGCTAGATCAATATCTGGAAGGTCTGATAGTAAGCTAGCTAAGAAAATAGAGGGAGAAAATGAAATAAAAAATAATCCTCAAATAAATTGGAAAAAAACTCTCGTTAGATACATTTCACAAGCAGAGGAAGAACCAACATTATATAAGATCCCTAATAGAAGACATATTAGTGCTGGATATTATCTTCCAGGATTAAGAGGAAAAGAAGAAGGCCATGGAAGTATAGTTGTTGTAATTGATACATCCTGCCTAATCTGTCAAGATCCAAATTGTAGTCACGGAATGTCTGGACAAATTTTTGGTCCATTTCTATACGAGATGAGAGGAATCTTAAATCAATTTAGGGGCAAAGATTTTTATATAGTTTATTCAAGTGATGGAATAGACGGATTTGAACAACTTAGAGATCCTAAACAAAAATTAGACAGATCTCAAATGCAATCGACTGGCGGAAACACAAACAGTTTCAATCCAGCCTTTAAATGGGTAGAGGATAACATTTTTAAAAAAGGAGATGATCTAGATGCTTTAATTTATCTTACCGATGGATATGCACCTGAACCTAAAAGACCAGCATGGCACAAAAAGATTATTTGGGCTATGATATCTGACAAAAAAATGCCATTCGGAAAAACCCTTTATATTCCAGTCAATAATCTTTCTAAATACGGATCAGGATTCTTTGAAGATTACATTTAAAAATCATGCACGTAAAAAAAGGAAATTACACGATCATAGATGATTCGGGAAAACAGGAAGGTGGAGAAATTCATGATAAAGGTAAAGATGAAGAAAAAGGAGATTGGAATCCGCAAGTAGAAAAGCCTAAATCTGAGAAAAAAAGAAAAATCAAGGAAACTGTTAAAGAAATAATTAACAGGGCAGCTAACCGGGGAACAGGTGGGTCTGGTGAATCATCTGCTCTTAGAAAATTTATAGAAAAATTATCAAATCCTCAGCTTAACTGGAGAAAGATTCTTCAAAGGTATGTTTCTCAGGCCAATGACGAACCAACTCTTTATAAAATTCCAAATAGGAGATATGTTAGTAGAGGCATTTATCTACCTGGATTAAAAGGAAGGGAAGAAGGATTTGGATCTGTTGTTATAGCAGTAGACACATCAGGAAGTATAGGATCTGAAGAATTCAATACATTTTTAACAGAGGCAAGAACTATTTTGAAAGCATTCTCTCCTGAAGATATTTGGATAATTTATTGCAGTGATCAAATAGACGGAATAGATTATTTAAAATCATCAGGGCAAAAATTAGATACATCTAAACAAAAAACAACTTTAGGAAATGATTGCGGATTCGATCCTCCTTTACAATGGGCAGAGGATAATATCATCAAAAAAGGAAAGGACTTGGCTTGCTTCATCTATTTCACTGACGGAGGAGCGTATCTTAATTTTAAACCTAAATGGCACAAGAAAGTAATCTGGGCAATGGTGGGTTCCACACAAATGAAATATGGAAAAATGGTTTCTGTTCCAATGTCCCAATTAAAAAACAAATAATATATACAAGAAAAATCTATGAAAAAAATCACACTAATTTTCTCGCTAATCTTAATTGCATCGATTTGTTTCGGTCAAGATACGGTTAGAGTAAAAAATCAGGTATTCGAGGTTCTTTATTCCCAAAAATTAGAACAACCATTATGGATTAAATATAAATCCATAAATCGTCCAACAAATGTCAATAGAGGCGCAATGGATTTCTATACAGAGTCAAAAATAAAAACTTCAGATGCTGATGATTATAGATCTAATGTATACGATAAAGGACACGGAGCCCCTGCTGCAACATTCTCTGATAATATGGAGAATCTAAAACAGACTTTTTCATATTTAAATTGCATCATGCAAAATCAGTATTTAAATAGAGGAGAATGGAGACTACTAGAAGAACAAATAAGAAAATGGGATGATGTTGAACCCGTGACAGTAACTATTATTCTTGGTTTTGATAATCCTGCTAAAAGAGTTCCTACTAATGCTGCAATTCCTAACAAGCTAGAAAAACATATCTATTTCGAGAAATCTAAAAAATGGAAATGCTTTTCTTTTCCAAATGAAAAGCCATTAGTAGAGTGGGAAAAATCTGAAATTAAATGCACATCTAAACAAGCTCATTCTAAATAAAAAAAACCCAGATCTTTTAGGTCTGGGTTTTTAATTTCTATTAGGAATTATTAAACTCTAGTATTCGTATTTCTTCTCCTTGCTTCTTCTGCCTCTTTATAAACTCTAATCCAAGTTAATGAAACATCAACAATGGCTAAAATTGGTGCTAGAAGAACTACCATAATTGTGTCCAATCCCGGAGATGTTCCAATTCCCCCGCCAAGATCGTTCTTTTGATGTATTTTTCCTAGTTTATACAAACAATAAACTACACTTAAAATGTAAATAATCCAAATCATACTTTTATTTTATTTGGAGCGGGAGACCGGGCTCGAACCGGCCACCTATAGCTTGGAAGGCTATCGCTCTACCAAATGAGCTACTCCCGCTTTTATAATTATATTGCAATGTCATGGACAAGTTTCTAAATAAGATTTCTTTTCTTTGTTAACATTTTAAATTCTTGCTCCAATTCCTCAACCCTTTTATTCCTATATTCAGGATCAACCTTAAATGATCTTTTATTTGTCCAGATATGCTCATATTCCAAATTCTCTTCGTGGTCTTTTCTGTCTGGATCCTTTACCCATGAAAGTCCGTGGCCTACGAATTTAGGATACAATTGCTCAGGATAGGAAAGATATATTCTATTTTCTATAGTTTCGACTCTAGAATTTAATTTCCTTGCACTATATCCCATAATTCCCTGATCTGCTAAAAGCCAAAGCCATTCAGGAACATGTTCATATTCTCTCCTAATGATCGAAAGATGTTTTTTTAAATATTCATCCCTGAGATTAACATCATTTAAATAAACAAATGACGTATTAGGCATCCACATGTTTTGAACAAAATCCTCTATACCTCCATATTTATTAATCTCACTCTCAAAAACAAAAAATTCTCCTCTTTGTATTTCCCATTGGGTATGAACTAAATCGTAATCGTATATCCATTTAGGGAGATCACTTCTAATTATAAAATCTAAATCTAAAAACAGAAAAGGAATAGGTTCCTTCCCTATCACTATAGATTTTCCTGTCGTCCAAAACCTTCCTGGATTCACCCCAGAATTCTCTCGGTTAAATTCTTCTAATGTTTCAGTATCGATTTCATCCCATAGATCAAGTAATCCCTTTCTCTTATAAAAATCGTATCCGATCTGATCAGTATAAAGTTTTGTTTTTCCTACGTGCTTCTTCGCTCGAACAACCGCTACCTTCTGAATCAGAAGCTCATAATCAACAATATCATACTCCTCGTCGGAAAATTCCGCCATTTTCATTTTGTTATACCCCTGGGCATCTTCTTTATAAAAAAATGGTTTAGTCCAATTTACAAAAATAGCTTTCATCTGGATTTAATATTCAACCTTGTGATCATCAATTATATTTAAGCTCTGTCCTATGATAACATCTCTTCTTCCCTTTGTGATAGAAGAAACACAATGTGGATGAGTTATTCCCCCTGGAAATATTACAATGTCGCCTTTTTTTAATTTTACTGAGATATCCTGTCTGGGAAAAGATAATATACCTCCCTCAAATTCATCAGATAAACATCCCACAAATGTTATACCACTAAAATCCCAATGCACGTCTTTTATTCCCCTAGTAGAATTGGATTCAGTATAACTTAATAAATAAAGATCTCTCCATTTAGTTTTTAACCATTCTTTAAGTCTAGAGATTGTTTCCTCACTTACATTAAATCCGATATTATTTTTTACATCGTAAACTGAGAAAAAATCATCCATCATTTTTGGTTCTATCTCTTCCATCCAAAAATCATTAAACTCTAATAAAAGATTAGAATCAGATTCCCAAAGATTTATTCTGTCAGTGTGTTTTGATCTATTCCTAAGAGATAATAATTTTTCTATCAAATCATTATTAATTGCACCTTCAAATAAAAAGATATCCGGATTTAATTTTATCATATCAAGGGTTTAATTTTCGGGCCATTTTGCACATTAAAATTAATTACACATCTGTGTGTTTTTCCATAGAAAGGCTTTACCGAATGAACAATATCATATGGCCAAAGAATTAGCATACCTTTTTTAGGTCTTATGAAATATGAAAAACCCCTAACATGGAAGGTGAAAACCCCGCTATATGGATGATCTGCAATAGGATCCCCGTCTGAAAGATAATACCCGCCAACAAAATTTAAATCAGTCTCCTCGTCATGACTCCATCTACAATGATTATGTTGATTATGTCCCCTTCCTGATGTTGGATCGTAATATTGTATCCAACTTTCAGTTACCATAGGATTTCTGTTATGTCTAAATCCTAAATTTTCCATAAAGTCAGTGTATGCATCAGCTACTCTTTTCTTAATGGTTTTAACTCCATCATCATTATAATTGAGAAAATCGTTAGGTGGAACAGAGAATCTACTTCCTATCGGATTAAACTCAGTCGGTTCTACCCACATTTCTCTTCTTGGATAATTTATTGAATAATTCTCTTGTCTTTCTTGATCGTATTGATCAGGAAGTTCTTGGCCCATTATTTTTTGTGCATCGCTTAATTGATCATATCCAAGTTTATAAACTGCATCATGCAAATCATGATCCTCAAAATATTTAATATAAACAGGGATAGGTGCTAATTGAAAAATGTTTTCGTTATGGGTCGGTCTTAGTGCGTCTTGAAAGTACATGATAAATTTTTAAATGATTCCAGGATTTAGATCAAACGTAAATCCTGTTAATTTTTTATAAAGAATCTCACCAGGTGATAATTTTGGTACATCGTATGAATGACCCTTTATTTGTTTAAAGTAATTAAAAACATTTCTAACATAATCTTCTCCAAAATTATCAACGATGTATCCTATTACAATAGCTTGAAAAAGATCTGTGTGTTTATAAAAGGTTAAATGGTTCAGACCGTAAAAATCAAAATTAAAAAGATCGTAAATTTCTTCTTCCGAATTTATTCTGCTTGATCTTCCATTATGACCAAAAACCTCCTGGATTCTTTTATAAAGAAATCCGTCCTTTCTGATTAAATCTGATTCACATGGAATGGGAGAGGTGTGATAAAGATCCACCGGAAATTCAACCTGACGTATATCATTAGGAATAGTTTTATTCACCCTGAGAGGTGCTTCCTCCATCAGAAAATTTTTCTTGCGTCTTACGTGCTCTCTATATTTCTGGCTGATCTCCATCATATTCAAATGAATCATCAATTGCTCAACATAGCACTCAGGATTTCTATGTTTTTCGATTATTTCTTTATTTCTTTCGTAATGCTCCATAGCTAATTTTGATGCTGCTCCGAAAGATTTGAAATCATTAACCCCGATAATATTCATATTAGGTATTTCAGAAACCCTAATATTTTTTATTTTAAAATATGAATGATCAAAACCTAATTTGTAAAATAATTCTAAATATGTAACAGAAGCAGCATGAAAAAAAGATTCGTCTTCTGACATTGCTGGAAATTCTTCATAGAACGTCTTAAGTCTAGTCTCGTCGTAATATTGAGGTATTCTAATATCTGGATGCGAATAGAAAATAGGACAATCCATGTTTGCTGATTCTATCTTCTTGAATATTAAGGTATCAGTATCGATGTGTATATAAGGTTCTTTCATTTTCATATACACTAAAAGCTTAGGAAGACAAAAAAGTTCTGGAGAATAATCCTCCAAAACATCAGTATCTATATTATCATATGGAATTCCAATTTCTTCAATTTGTTTCTTGATTGTACTATTAGTGTATAATTCTATATTACCGTGTTCTCTTTTAGCTAATAAAGCGCTAAGAAGCTGTGGATAAATTAGCTCCTTCGGGATGGTGGAAGAAAACATGTTTTCCGTAGTAAATCTATTCGGAATGTAACTGTGTATCAATTTCATAGAGAACTTGCCTATTGTAATTTTTTAATTTCCCAATATTTTAATTTTAGATCATAAACATCAATCGGTTCCCTTTTCATATGTTCGCCCTTTCTGAATTTGGTACCCTTACAAATGTATCCACTCAGAATAGATCTTCTAAATCTATCACTGTTATTATCTTCCGATCCATGAACTATATGAGAGTGAAGAAATACTGCTTGTCCTTTCTTAGTCCTTGGTGTAACCAAAGGAAAGCTATGTCCCTCTGGAAGTACACTTGCTTTACCCCTTTCATTTCTCCACATAATCGGATTGAGTTTTGTTCTTTCCTCGTCGACCTCGATTGGAAGAATAGGAAGCAAGTGAGATGATTCATAAAACCAAATTCCCCCGTTAGATTCATCTGTGTCGTCTAATGAAATGCTAACATTAGCAGTTTTGTTCCATTCGGTCTGATTATAAAAAGCATCCTGATGAGCATCTCTTCCCAATTCCCCCGGAGGTTTAAAATATGCCCAGGTCTGAATACCTTGGATTTCCGAATTCATAACAAACTCCATGGCCTCAAGAATTTTGGGGTGTCCTAGAATTTTAGAAACTAATTCAGATTCTTTATGTGGATGCATATAAGGATCATATTCTCCATAATTCTTGTCAATTGAATTTCTTTTTATCCTTAAATCATCGAGATTCTTCGATATAAGGTCCGCTTCTTCGGGGGTTATCAAATCAATAACAGAATATCCTTTATACTTCCAATCAAAGGAAAGCTTTTGAACCTCTTCATGATTGAGGTATTTAAACATATCTATTTTTATTCATTATATTACAATTTTCTAGTTTAATTCCAATTTGTCTGGAGCGGAAGACCGGGCTCGAACCGGCTACCCCGACCTTGGCAAGGTCGTGCTCTACCAAATGAGCTACTTCCGCTTGATAAACCATTTTTTGCTAGATAAATCTGACAAGTTTATTAGATAAAATTAGGTTTAGTAATTGTGATCGTAGGATATATATGACACATGAAACATATTGCTATTTATGAAGATTTTAAGCTAGATCCTATTGCTCAGGATATTTTTGATTTGCAAGATGTCGTAATGGTTCTTCATAATCGTACGATAATTAAGTGTCCGAGCTATAGTGCTGGAATAGTCAAAGAATTATTCACTGACAAAAATCAATATCCCCTAATTGATTCATGCTATTACAACACCCAAAGATACCTCTTAAATGAAAGTGAAGTTAAAAGAGCTGAATGTGCAGAAAAAAACATAAGAGAATATGTTGGCAATAAGCTAGAGGAATTAGATTGTGAAATAGAATATTATCGACCAATGTACATTGACAGCAGGGGTCTTAATAGCATTACGGTGTGTGCCCCGTTTGCTACCTGGGGTACTGGCAATGAACTTAAAATTAAAAAAGATTTTCACACTCCTTACAGTGAAGCTGCAAAAAAACAAATTCCTGAAATAATAGATGCTGTAAAAGAATTTGCTAAAAAATATGGGGTAAACTATGTTTTACCTTTCGGTCCTGTATATGTTGACCGCCCACTTAACATTCTTAGCAACCCTAAAGAGGACGTAGAAAAACCTCATGTTCATTTCGGTATAAAAGAACCGATATTTACACCAATTGAAAAATTCAAATGGGAAAAATGGTACTGGTAATACCAGCGGGATGTACGGGATTCGAACCCGTGACCTCCACCGTGACAGGGTGGCATTGTGACCAACTCTACTAACATCCCAAATAACTAACTCATCTTCATCTGCACCTCCTGGTCATGCCATGGTTGACAAAAGCCTCGTTGAGCTAGCTTGATGTCCGATAAGGACTCGAACCTTAACTAAGTGGACCAAAACCACTTGTGCTGCCATTACACCATCGGACAGAATTAAGCCAGAGAATTTTTAAAAAGTGTGTGTTGTTGTCAAACCAAATTTTGATGATGTAACACTTTCTACCGCTTCTGGCTTAGTGAGTTAAGGGGGATTTGAACCGTGTGATCTGATTTACTGCAGATACAGAATCACTTACTAACCTTGATCTTACGATACCTGATTTACCGGCAGGCTCCAGTTCCCACACTGGACAGTTAACTCATTTTTAATAGCTGTTGGAGAAGGATTCGAACCTCCATGCGGCGATTCAATAAATGACATTTATGCTTGCAAGCGTGTGGTCAACCCATTATCATTTATCTGTTTCGTGATCCGCGCCCCCGAGACAGGAGGGTATGTCTGCCTAGACCTTTCAGTCTCTTCCATCACCCAACAATTTAACAGTGGGAGCAGGTGGACTCGAACCACCGAACTCGAAAGAGGAGGGATTTACAGTCCCTTGCAATTGCCGCTATGCGATGCTCCCTTTGTGTTTTAAAGACTTATTTCAACTGAGCATAGGTAAACATGATTCAAATTAAATCGTTCAGCTACGAGCTTAAAATAAGCTTTTAATGTACTCCCAACGGGATTCGAACCCGTGCTACATCCGTGAAAGGGATGTGACCTAACCACTAGTCGATAGGAGCATTTTTTGCGGGGATGGAAGGGTTCGAACCTACGACCTAGTCATTAACAGTGACCCGCTCTACCGCTGAGCTACATCCCCAAATAAAAAGCCCGAATCTTTTGGATCCGGGCTTTTTTGTTTTATATTTTAGACATGTTAACCCAGATCCTTATCCATATAGTATTCCTCATTACCTTGTTCAGGCATTTGATTGTAATTATATGTGAACTGAGTCTTCATGATATGTTGATTATATATCAAAATTTGTTTTTGTTTCGCAAGAATAATTAAATTATTCAACAATTTTTGATATTTGTTCATTTTTTTCTTGTTCCTCCATTTCCTGCTCTATCCTTTGTCTGAATTCCAAATCAGTCTTATGATTAAAGAAAACCTCTGAAAAATCATAATCCACATTATTGGTGGAAATTACTCCAAGCTGGGGTTTTGAGTAGTAGATGTTGTTTTCTGTGTGAGAAAAATTTCTAAGGATTATTTTTTTAACTATTCCTTTCACAGAACACCCTGTTGTAGGAGAAATTCTGAGGAATTCCTTTCCTATATAGAAGGAGTTTAGTTCGCTGAGTGGGAATTTTTCAATTACCATATTATCGTGTTTTATTCAGTCCTCTACTGTGATATATAACTAAAATACAAATAAGCATGCAAATATTAGAAACCTTTCAACAATTTCTAGGGAGAAATTCAAAATTATTTGAGCAGTCTTCGGAACAAGGATTTATAGTATCTTTCGGATGTACAGATGTTAATAATGTACTTGGCGCTGTAGCACAAAAACTAGGAATAGAAGCAGATTTTGAATTCACAGGATCCATTAGTGGAGCGGAGGGATTTGATTATATCGCCCAAGAAAGAAGCTTTGCTAAGGTTTTGAAAAAAGGAAAGGCGGTTCCTAAGGGCAAAGATTTTTTAGAAATTAAATCGAATGGTAAAACCTATACTCTAAATGAAAAAGGATCAATCCAAGTTCCATTCTCACAAGGAGTAGGACCAGTTTTTGAGATTAGAGGATCAGGAAACGGATTATTAGCCTTTATGAGAGCAATTCAATATTTTAAAGTTGCTTGTGAGGGTGGATTTGATAATAGTAGCCCATTTGACGGAACTCTTTTCATTCAAATAGGTTTGCCGGTTGGTACAAGAAAAGGAAAATATATTGCAGTTAATGCCAAATATACAGGATCAAATTCACAAAGAACCGGTTCGATTCAATATGTAAAAATGCTTGATAGATATCTTGAAAGTTACAAACCAAAAGGACCCAAAAAGGTTAAAGAGGGAATGGACCTTATAAAAATCCAAGAGCAAAAGCAGGAAAATGCAGTTGAGCAAATTTTAGTTTGCGCAGATAGTATAGCAGATGCAATTAAAGGTGCTCATTTCATTATGTTAAAAAAACAATGGAAATCTAAATTTAGTGCATATCAGGGATATAATAGAATGATTGCTAAAGAAAAAGAGATGCAAGATGTAGAATTATCATTTAAGGATGATTTCGAAAAAGCAACCTATTATCTAGCTGTAGCTCTTCAGACTATTATAGATAACCTTAAATATCGTTATCCGTTGAATGGCATGAAGATTACCAACGTGGATTTAATGCCTCAATGCGCAAGTATTTTAAAACCACAAGGTAATGATATCTCAAAATTTGATGCAGGGTCAATAAAACAACAATTGACTGCTATATTTAAAATATTCCAACCTCTTGAATTTCCAGGATTTCCTGAGTTCAAACCAAAAATTCCAAACTATTGGTCCATTCTTACAAACGCTGTAGTGAATCGTACTATAGCATCAATGCCTCAAGCATATAAAGATGCTATGCAGCCTTACACAGAAGGAGAGGGTAAAGCTACAGGTGGAGCTTCTTCTGGAGGTCAGGATTACGGATCTGGGGAATTTTAGAACCATTCATTGGTTCCAGGTCTAGGTCCAGTAGTTAGTTTATAAACCGGACTTAATTCTCGGCAAACATAGGTTACAATAACTTTGGGGGATTTACCGTAGTTTCCTTCTTTCATATTGCCAGCATCTATATAGAATGCAATTCTTTTCTTTTCAAGATCCTTTTTGATCTTAAAGAACTCTTTCTTAGAAACTTCAATTGATTTAGGATTTCCCCTATTTCCTTTGGGCTGAGAAAATCCAGTAATGGCAAGAAATGAAACAAAGACAAGGATGGTGATCTTTTTCATACTTTTTGTTTTTGATGATGGGGTAAATGTAACGAATCAATTCGAAACAAAAAAATGAAACTTTTATTAAAAATGTACACCCGATAGGAGTCGAACCCATATTTCCTGATCCGTAGTCAGGTGTTCTGATCCATTGAACTACGGGTGTAATTGTGATATCCAAATGTGTAGATAGTATGCTAATTTATAACCAGTAAAAGCCCCTAGTGCAGAGGGGATTGGAAAAACTATCATTTTTCCTAGCGAGGTTACATATTTAGGTCTATTTACGATTCTTCCCATAAAATAATAATATGAGATATATCCAACTAAAACAGCAAAATCCGTTCGTGTTGAAATAAAAACTACTAGTGTAGCTCCCAAAAAGCCGAAGATAAAATTATCCCGAATTCCTTCCCAAATTTCAAGGGCTGTCGCGTCTTTATATTCCTTAACTATTTTTCTAATCTCCTTTGTTGGCATTTTTATTCTTTTATTTCCCATGTTTTCATATTGTCGTGATAGCCCAGTGTACACGATTCGTCATTGTATATTTCTGAGGGTAGAAAATATTGAACATCCCTATTCAATGAAAGAATCCACTCTGTTAAGGAATACACACTAAAAGGTTCAGTTAGATTATCCTTTAACATGGTGAGATCTTTAGCCCTCTCAATGCTAAATTTTAGAAAATTGTTTGTGATCCCGGGTTTAGCAAAAATCACAAAGTCATCTAGTAGTGTGGTTTTTATAACTTCTCTTTCCTGACTTTTTAGTTTAGGCCAGGATTGTGGAGGCCGATAGAAATAAACAGATTTTCTTTGTATCACAGAAATATCCGAATTTATTCTTTCACCTAGACATTCCAAAATTGGTTTTTTCCAATAGACATCATAGTCTGTATAAAATCCTCCATATTGGTCAAGTACTGTGTATCTTGCCAGTTGTAGTTTATGAAAGATTGAAGAGTTTTTGTATAGATCGATTCTTCCATACCTATCTAATAAGGGCAATAGATTTTCATCTCTCCATTCTAGGATTTCATCATTGGTGTTCATTTTCTTGAACTCCTCAAAATTCGACAAAAAAGGTTGGGGGATTTCTCCAGACCCAACCCAGATGAAGTGAATTATCATTGTGACCCCCGAGAGACTCGAACTCTCACGTCTTACGACACCAGATCCTAAGTCTGGCTCGGCTACCAATTACGACAGAGGGCCTATTTTCTATTTTTAAGTATACAAGTGTGCAATAGTTTCGTAGAAAAACTATCTAATTTTGCAAT
>Ga0222712_10002200_pt1 | contig 22714 bp, 27 predicted proteins | sample C33_657DmetaG_FD_165043 | JGI IMG/M metagenome (GOLD analysis project Ga0222712, IMG submission 165043) | Estuarine water microbial communities from San Francisco Bay, California, United States - C33_657D | ecosystem: Environmental > Aquatic > Marine > Unclassified | place: USA: California... | reverse complement strand
CTATAGCTTTTTGTCTGTTCTTTAGATTTAGACTAATATCCTGCGTAGCAGGTGGACAGCCTTGTTCAGCTTCTGAGAGATTTTCAGCGACATACTGTTCTAGATGTTCGATTACATCACTGGCACGTATGGCTTTTTGATAATCGTCTTGGCTATCAATATCATGTAGAGTAAAGCCTAGGCGTTTAAGCAAAGGCATCATCCTATGTTCTTCTTCTTCACTACCAAAGGCAAACACTGTGTGCGGCACACCTTTGTTAAATGTGTCTGGATCTGCTTTATCTAGTGCAGGCACAGCCATGCCCAGTTTATACCAATCATATACGTCACTGACATTAACTAGAGTAGTGCCCTTAGGGAAAGGAATAGGTTTAGTTGGATCTGATTCCTCGTGTTCTTCTTCCTCTTCTGCTTCAGCTGCTGATCCTTCTATAGACTCAAACACGATAGGTTTAAGTGCCATATATTGTGGGAATTTTTTATTAAACATACGCATGATAACACCAGCTTCTGCATTGGCATCATCTTCTATTGGACTGCCTGTTTTCCAACTATCCGCATCTAGCTTACCATGTTCACCTTGTGCATAGTGTGTAAGTTCGTGTGCTAGTGTGCGCAGGATGTCGTTAGGGTGGCGGTTTTGTACGTCTACATGTACTATGCGATCTTCGTTAGAAAATTTACCAAAACTTGGTAAATGCTCAGTATCAACATTACGTAATAGTTTTATTTTAGGTAATTTTTTAATTTTTAAATGATTGGCAGCGATAGGTAAAAAATCACGTAGAGCTTGTATAAACACATGTTCACCTTGCTCAATGCTTTCGTTGTGTTTTTTACGACCAGCGCAGTGGGCCTTTTGGCTAAAACCTTTGGGGTGAGAACAGTCAATACTCTTTTTGTATTTTTGACTCCATTTTTCAAATAATTCTAGTGTTAGCATATTATATACTTATACCCCTACTACATTTATCTTTAGCCATTCTTCAGGAACGTCAAAAAATTCATTTGAGAAATATGTGCGCAGTTTGCTGATAGCCTGTTCTTTGTTTGTAGCCCATACGCGGCGCACCGGCATTTGTCTAAAGTTTGTGCGTTGGCGATATATCTCTTGTGGATAGATGAATCTGTCCTCACCCTCTCTGGCATTGGGATTTAGTGCCTGTTGCGCTATGGTAAATTCATACTTCATGGCGCCTTCATCTGGCACAGCATCTACTATTTCAGCTGGTAATTCTGGGTTTACATACTGCCAACGATCTACAGCATTGGTGCGGCTATCTGAAGCCACTACGGTATAGTAGTCTGGATTTTTGACGTCATAGATGCGCCAATTATGTCCAGCGGCACCTGTAGTTGATACTCCAGTCATCCTTTGCACGTGGACGCTACCTGATTCTAAGCCATGCTCACGCTCAATTTCACGTGCCATGCGATGCGCTTCATCTCTGCTGACATTAAACAATCTACGATCTACACTGCGATTATCATTTACTAATTCGTAAGTTCCAACACCCTCAGTGTCACGTTGTGATTGCCCTACTTCTCGTATGTCCCAGAGGAGATTGCGTTCAATTCCAGTTCTTGCTGCTATCATATCTCTGGCTTCACCTGGACTGTTAGCACGTTGGCGATATTGGGTTCCATTATAATCAACTACGTACAAAGTACCGCCTGCGGCCGTGTCATCTTCACTTGGGGGAGTTTCAGTAGCTACCACAGTCAATGAATCAGCACGGATGCCGTATCTTGCCGCTACTAGATTTCTAGCTTCACGGCTTATGTTAGCACGCTGGCGATATTCTTTACCGTTATCATCTTTCATAACGAATATATTACTACCACGTTGATCTAATTCTTCTTCTGCCATTGGTATAGCGAACAAGTCAACAGGATCTTTTTCAAATGCCTTGGCTACATCTTTAACAGCGTCGATAGCAGTTGCGGCATGTACTGCCATACCACCACCTGTGCCATCACGACGTTTAACCATCCAGTAGGGCATGCTTTCGCCTGGCTCCTTGGCTTTTTTCTTTTCTTTGCGTGCTTCACGTTCCATCTGTATAGTTTGTACGATATATTTTCTACGTGTTGGATCAGCTGATTGATACTGTGCGATATAGTCTTTAAACTTAACTAAGTCGTCTTTCTCACTTCGATCAGTTAGAACTTTGTATAGACGTTTTTGATATTCTTGTTTATACATAGTTTCATCAGTAGCGATGCGTAATGCCAGTGCCATGCGTAGAGCTGTATTAGTTAATTTTTCTACTGGATCATTTAGATAATCGCCACCTGGACTGCGGAATTCGATATAACCTTCTTTGGTATTGATACTGGTGTATTTGCTGGTATAACCTGTGTGTATGATCTTGCTGGCGGCTAATGTCAAGCCTTCTTTCATCTTGTCCATTACTGCTTGGAGTTCATCACCTTTCATCTGACTGACTTTACCACCAATCTTTTTATATGCACCATCACAGTAATGATTGCTGAGTCGATCAAACTGCTCTAGCACATACTTGTCACCTAGGAATATGGCTAATTTTACATAGTCTAGTTTGTCTGTGTTGTAGTCTGGTACTGAGATATTGACATGCAAGCCAGTTGATGTATTAGTATAACCGTATTCGCGTATAAAGTTTAGAGCTTTTTTCATCTGATCTAGTGCGGCAGGGATTTCTAATGCTGGACTTACAAATTCTAAGCCAGCTTCATCTGAATCATCTGTTTCGATACTGCTATCAGGTTCGATGATCCACTCACCTTTTTCCTGCGCACGGCTACGGCTACCACTATGGTAACTGTCAAATCCCTGTGCTTTAATACCTGTCTCACGTTCAAATTCATCTGCTACATAATCTACATTTAAGTATTCTTCATCGCTGTAGCTTTCATGCGGCCAATATAGGTAGTGACTGTATTTGTTTTCTACATCACTCATGTAGTTCATGTCCATGACATCGCAGTATTTTTCAAAGCTGGCACTGTCTTCGTCTTGCCATTCATCGCGGATTTTTTCTATCGCAGACATTTCAGCTTCTGCATAGATATCACTGACTTTACCTTCTTCGGCCTTGGCAAACTCTAGTTTCTGCTGGCGATCATCGTAGTCTTTTTCTTCGAGATAGTCACGGATAAATTCTTTAAGATCTGTTTGTGCGTCGTCGGTGCGCATGTAGTCATCAAACTCAGCATCTTGCCAAGCCATAAAATCTTCGTAGAGATCGTTACGTAGACGGCTGAGATCACGCTCAGTATTAAAACCATCACCACCACCAAAAAAATCTACAATGCTGTCAATATCATAGCAACGTTCATCGTAGCTGTAGTCAGCTTCACGTTCATCATTATAGTCGCGTACTCCGCGGATTACAGACTCTAGTTCAAAACCCATTTTCATGCCTGTAACTAGTGGACTATTCAGGAAGTCTTGGAACGCTTTAGGCGTCATTTCAGCTTCGTCGATGATAGCTTCTATTAGATTAATTTTAAATTGTTCAAATCGCATTATGTATTTATTTGATACCTATTTTCATGAAACGCTTGTAGGCGTCACCTTCCACACCTGTTAATTTTATGCTGTCTAATAATAATGTTTGGCTTAACGGATGTTCCTTGTCAAAAGCCTCTAGTGTTTGTTCTGTATTGTCTGGGTTAGTGGGTTGACGATCTCGTCCTTGTAGGGCAACTACACTACCTTGTGGTATATTATCTAACCACCCACGATTCTTCATATCATTGGTGCTGGTGTTAATTACTAGTATATCTTGGCCTTTGTAGTCCGTTTGATTGCAGTCCTGCGTAACTGGTATGATCACGTCATTTATACCTAGTTTTTTCACAGTTTTCTGCACAAATTCTGTATTTTTTGGCTTCTTATCTATCAAGTATGCTGTGTCAAACATAATGTGTTTGTGTAGCAGATATGGAGCCATACTACCGTACCATGAACCTAACACATAGACTACGTCAAAGTCTGCTTTGCCTAGACGTTTTAATTCCGTCAACAACCATAGCTTGCCTAGATTGAGATCTTGGCTACGGCTACCTTGCGGAGTATCTGGGCTGTCTTCAAATAGTTCTAATGTTAACATAATTTTCCATGCTCACTTCCGGCATCCCTCCGGCGCAGCAGCCGCGCAACGGCCTAACACTAACGGTCCTAGGCTGTGTTCTTATCTAAGTAGGCTTCATCGCCTAAACCCAACTTCTTAATACTCCAAAGTATCTGATTATATTTGCCATCATATACCAACTGATCTGAACCCAAGTTAGGTGCACTTGAGTTGATTTGACGTTCTGCTTGCTTATAACTTGCGGGCTTGAGATAGTTTTTAGCCTCTGTTGTCCAGCCACCTTGTAATACATTGTACAGGGAAATTAGGCTAAATGCCCAGGGTTCTGGATTATCTGTTTCCCAACCTTGTTCACCATGCGGGTGTGTGACAAATATAGCACCCTTTTGTATCAGCAATGGCACGTTCAACTTTCTACGTTCTTGTGTAAACGTAATGCTGTCGTAAGTGCCTTCAACTATAAAATCACGTGCTCTCATTAATGTATCTCGTATTCCTTACGCTGTCCATCTTTTTGTGTGTATAACAAACTAACGTCCCACTTATCATCACGTTTCTTAACGTAGATATGTTGGGTTATCCACTCTTGTATTCCGCCATCACCGTCACGGCTACGACTAAATTCTTGTTCTACATTATAAGCTACACAGGTGTCGAGATCCTTCATGTCAAATATACCTTCACCTGCGGCATAACCTTCTTCTGCTATTCTGCGTATTTCAAATGGGCGTAGTTCTACAGCACTGTTGACCTTGCCAATAAAGTCAGCGACATCATAGTTCCAATCTGTGTAGCTGATATCAGCCTCTGCTACTTTGTCCCAATCAATCTGTCCTTCTTCTTCGTGCCCTTCTGGATAGACAAATCCTTCTTTACGTAGGTGATCATACCAATAATCGTCGTCGGCTTCCCAGTCTGATACCATTTCGCCTACATGATCCATCACCGCACGGTGTATCTTGCCTAGTAGAGGTTCTAGTATTTCATCTGGAGTAAACATCAACCATTCATTGATACTAGGCTCACGCTCACGGAAGAACTCTACTAGATTGCCAAAACGCATCTCTAATAGTTCAATAATGTCTTCAACTGAATAATCATTTTCATCCATAAACTGTTCGCTGGCAAAGTGCAGTTGATACTTTTCACCATCGTGTTTAGGCTGTTTAGGTAGTAGGATATACAGTGGACCATCTTTGCTGTAGTGTCCAAAATAATTAGTGCTGGTTTTGCTGGCTGTGCACCAACGTGTACCTTGTCCATAATAGCAAGCGGCATTTTGATCTTCTGGAACAACTATACGCACTTTGTCGTTTTCAAAGACTGTTTTAGCGGTGCCTTTGTCTGCTTGCTGTTTCTCTTCTGGATCTGGATATTCATCTACTACTGCTACAAAGTCTGCTAGGTCACTGTAACGCATGATGTCGTTGCGTGGTGCAGGAATTTTCTTTTTAAGTTTTAGTAAATGGAATTTTTCTAGTGCTGGTTTGATCTTGCTTTCTAAGTCTTCTATATGGGCACCCCAACCTCCTCCAGCATACATCTTGGCTAGGAATACTGTGTATTCTTTATTCTTAGTTGGATCTGCGGCTTCAATAGCCTGCATGATACTAATCAGTGCATTGCCTTTAGTATGTTCATCTATTTCTTTACCACTGTTTAATAGGTTGAATACTGTGCTGATTTCTGGACTGCCATCTCGAGCCGCATTCTGCAAGAGCTTATCACCAAAGCGTTGCATGGTGGCCTGTTGATTGTATTCTAATATAAATTGTTTTGCTCTCATTAGTCTCCATCCTCACGCTGTTCTGGCTCGCCATACGTTCTATAGAAATAGTGTATGGCCTTATTAAATTCACGTTGATCTAGATTGCTGGCTTGGAATATTTCATTAAGTGCCAATTGTATTTGTATGGCCCTTTCTTCTTGTTCGTCACTAGCATAGGTCCAGTTAGGATCTTCATCTATTAGATCGCCACTTATGCCAACACCTGAACTGTATTCATTACCTAAAGTATATACTACTACAGGTTTGGTAATATCACGTAAATCTATCACTGCTAAGGCGATAGCACCTTCTGAATAGAAATCACCATAGCGTAGATTATGGTGTGTAAATGATTCTACCTGTCTTACACGATACCAGCTGATACCTGAATCATCTGTATCACTAGATAGATTTACCACTAGGATGTCGTCTTCAACTTTGCCAATTTGGAATAGGTACTGCTCTGCGGCCTTGCTGTGAGCTTTTTGTTCTTCACTGCCCATCAACTGCCATACGTGGAATTGTTTGGCTTGTAGTGCAAATGCTTTGGTCAGGCTAGGATATAATTCAACTAGTTTTGCTAGATCTAAGGGTTCATCACGTGCATCCATGAATTGTTCATCAGCGAAGTGGAATTGATATTTTTCGCCTTTGTGTAGTTTAGGATTCTTAGGTAAGATGATATACAGTGGACCACGACCAGCATAGTTCTTGAACATATTGTTGTTCTTGGCCGCAGTGCACCAGCGTGTACCTTGACCGTAGTAGCAAGCGGCATTCATGTCTTCTGGAATTATCACACGTATCTCATTGTCTTCATAAAACTCTTTAGCAGTGCCTTTAAGAGCTTCTTTTTTATCATCGCCAAACGGATCTGGTAACGGCTCAACTACATCTAGGAATTCTTTAATGTTTCGATAGCGCATGATGTCATTGTTAGGAGCAGAGATCATGCGTTTTAAATTCAGCTTATCAAACTTAGCCAGATTCTCTCTGACAGTTGATGCCATGTCTTCATAGTTGCTCTGATAACCACCCGCGGCATACATCTTGGCTATCCATACCATATACTTCTTATTAGGTGTAGGATCTACGTTTTCTAATAGTTTAAGTAGCTGTGTGATTAATTCTTGTTCTTGCTCAGGTGCGAGTTTACGATCAGTTTCAAGATTCCTACGTATCTCTTTTACTTCGTGGCTAATATCCATGGCCGCGGCGTCTAACAACTTAGAGCCAAAGTGCTCAGCAGTTTTGGCTACGTTATATTCTAAGATAAATTGCTTCGCTCTCATTTTACACCTACAGATAGCACTGGCATATCATATGCTTGCCCTGGTTCTACTCTCATTACTGTGTTAACGTATAGAGTTGGTACGCTTGCTCTGACATTATACACACAGCCTATATCTATCCAAGTTAATTCATCACGTATTCTAAACTTTGGAAAATTTGCCATTTGCGGTAATTTACTCTTTATCTCAGGTAATTGATCAATGATTCGGTCTACATAAGCCCACGGAACACCACGTTCTGCAGCACGATCTTTGGCGTGATCAGAGATTAATATCATGATACCATGTTTCATATCTCTTGAAAATGCTTCTAATAAAAAATCACGTGCTCTCATTAATCTTTTTCCAAAACAATCGACCCAAATCAGTCTGTATGACTGCTGGGGTTATAATATATCCTTGACTTCTGACATATTCATAAAGTCTGGTGGCAACGTATTGACGACGATATTCAGGATATACAAAAATTGTGGTAGCACTGTAAGTGCCATTCCCATTGTTAACGAATCTTGCATAACCAACTTCCTTGTCCTTTACTAATATATTGCCTACATCTGCTCTAGCACTTACACTAAATCCCAATGGAGTATGATCCATGGTAAACGTTGTTACTAGCATTTTAATTCAAATAACTAGATATTCTTTCTAGCTCTTTAGCTAATAATTGTTTGGTATCTCTGGCTTTTTTCTTTGCTTCAGGGGACTCAGCTTTCTCAAATTTACTGCTGTTAATCGCATCTGTAATCTTATTTACGTAAATTGATTTTATGTCTTTTAAGATCTCAGGACGACCGATACTTTCTGCGATACCTTTAATACTGTTAATGATATCAATCACACGCACTTCACCAGCCATGCCTGGATATTTCTGTAGTAGCGGGCTTAACTCTTTAGCACCAAAGTAACGGGCGATATCCACTGCCCATGTTTTAGGATTAGTAGTGATAGTTGATAGTTCTGTACCTTTTTGTTTGCGGAAACTAACAGGTTTACCTGCTACAGTTTTAACCTGTACCCCACGACTACCAAAGCTGATGTTTAGTGCTTCTGCCAGTGATGACGTTAGGCTTGCTACTAGCACACCTTTGACATTATATTCAGGACTAAGTGCTGGCAACCAACCTTTAACATCTATAAAGCTAGTAACAAAGTCTACCTGCACATGGTCCTTGCCTAGTTTGAGTATAACATTAACCCCATTCTCTGTTGAGTAGTTAGGATTACTGTTACTGAAATCTTTTAACGCACGACGATATAGATCTTCGTTTTCATATGGTTTCATGTCAGACAATTTAGGTATGTGAAAATGTATGTCAATGTCACCATATTCACGTTCTGGATTTTGTTCTAAGTCACGTTGATAATAGGTTGTACTGCCTGCTAGATTACCTAATTCAATCGGTGGTAGATCTTTGGCTTTTAAGTATGCGTTGAAACTAGATTCAAACTGTTTTAATTCTTTAACAACTTCACTAACTAACTGAGGTGTGATATGTGTGCCTTGTGTTGCGGCACTAGCCCATCCTCCCTCTATTAGAAATTCTGTTGCTCTCATTTTATTATATAAACCTTATCCCATTGTTGTTTTAATTGACTCTTAGGATATTTAAAAACAGTATTGCCAAACTGCTTATAGCTTGGATCCCATACGGTATTATCATCTATCACAACATAATGGTGCCAATTCTTAACAGGTATCTGTTGCCATCTTTCATCTGCCAAGGTTGGATCACCTTTATATCCTGCTACCTGTACAAATTTAGGGTTACCACCGTTGGCTAGTCTGTCATTATAGGTTTTGACAGCTAGATTATAACAGGTATCGAATTCTGTTGCTTTCATTTTCTAAACACGCTGTAAACGATAGGATAGTCTTCACTACCAACTATGCCATAATTAATAGGATCTTTGTCACCCATGCGGCGCTTAAAGTCTCCCCATACATCTTGGAATACTGCTTCAGGATTCGCTTGATACTCTTCAGAGTCTTGGCATTGATCTGTAAATCCTTCGTAGTGTACTATGTAATCACCTACTTCGTCACGGCCAACATCATCTGGAGTTAATCCATCTAGGAATTCTTCTACACGAGGATCTAATCTTGCTTGGCTTTCATACATGCTTTCACCACCACCGCCATCTCCTCCGCCTGCATCACCTGCTGCACTGTCAGTGTTGTTATTATATCCCCCGCCCCAATAATAACCATAATAACCACCTACGGGATATCTATGTTTGGATCGTTTCTTTTTAGATTTCTTGCGCTCATTTACAGGACCTTGTAGTGGAGGAAGCTGTTCGGTATCTGGACTTTTGATAATATCTTTAATAATCGGATATAGTTTGCTCTGATTAGGATGGCCTTGTATACTACGCATGATATTATTAAGTTCTTGTGTAGCTTCAGCTTCTAATCCTGCTTGTCCATAGTCTTTCATCTTGTAGATTTTTCTGACGATGCCAAGAGCTTGAGCGGCAGGAGTTACTTCAGATTGTGTGTTAGGATAATTGTAATCGGCTTTAGCTGGTAAACTCAAAGCACTGATCAGAGCGGCGATCGCAGCATTGGTTTTTATACCTTCATCAATTCGATCTTCTGCGATGTTAACAAATTCATATGCTCTCATGTCAGATATTCCTATTTTTCCAAGCCCGGAACCAAGCACCTGTTCCTGGTAGTGGAGCCGATTCTGGTAATACTAAGTTGTCGCGAGCAAATGACTCTTTAGCATCTGCTACTAGTTGTTCGTAATCTGGACGTGATTTAATTTTTGCTAGTATAGTTTCTACACTAGCCATGTCAGCAGGAGTACCACCTAATAATTTTTCTGCTATCTCTTTAGGATTCTTACTGATGATTTCATTTGATTCTCTATCTACAAGTCCGTTCTTATAACTCCATTTCATGCCCTGTGCTTTAGCGATACTGGCCAATAAGATATGACGGTGCATACCTTTAAATTCACTGCCTTCTGGGCTTCCTATCATACTGAAACGTTGGAATTCTGGTTCACCAAACATAAAGTCTGTCTGCACAAATCCATTGCTAGCGTCACCCAGGATAGGAGTTTTAAGATGCACACTGTCGCCGGATTTCTTAATGTCTTCTGCCGGAATGCCCTGTTTAAGTAACTGTTGTATCAATATTTCTTTTGAAATTTTACCTGCATCTACTGCCAAGTCTAAGTCCCCGCTGGTTTCTTTTTTACCAGTAGTACCTAGCATGTTATCTTGTAAATTTAATCCTGTTAGTTGTTCTAACCATTGTACAGTAGGCACGACATTTTCACGACTGATGCGTGTGGTTGCTGGTTGACCATCTGCTAGTTTAAAAACATTACCGCCTTCAAATAATTTCATTTTGGTATTCCTAACTTTTTGTTCTTGGTATTTCTATGTAACTTTGCGTGGGGTACATGTAGATTTTTCTTACCATATACGTTGCCGATGTTAAACAATGCACCTGGACTAGATCCTATGCCATAGTTCACATCAACTGATTCAGCAATTTGATTATAGGCCATAGCTAGAGCATTAGCCACTTTCTGTAAACTGTCTTCATCTGCTTGATACTTGATACCAATACCACCTTTAGCACGCCAGTTGGCGATATTGCTACCACGGTCATCTATTAAGATATTTGGACTGCCATCTGCGTTTACAGCATGACGTTCTTTCTGTCCTGTGATAACTATTTCTGCTGGTTGTGGATTTAAGTTCTTTTTAATCCACTCACGTTTCCAATGTTCTGAATTCTTAAAATCACCACGCAAAGGACTACTACAAATACCATATGATTTAACGTATTTTAGTACTAGTTTAACCAGATTATCTGCTGTGGGGAATTTAGGTAAACGTGCAAAGAAATCAGTACCTATCATCTTATCCAATGTGGGATCCGCTTTAGCTGGCGGAATATCGCGGTAATTACCTGTAGTAACACCTGCTAGTTTTGCATATTCTGCAAAAAAGTCTGCGAGAACACCATCCATATCTAGATAGATTTTAGTGTTCTCTGTTGCTCTGATTAGTTCTTCTTGTCGCATATCTAGTATTTATCGCAAATACTATTATACGCTTTTATGCTTGTCTTGTCAAGAAATTGGTTCGTATGCGTTTAGGCATGAAAGCGTCTTTGATAGTGCCAATAACGATGTCATTATCGAACTCTTTGCATGAAAATACGTCGATATAAACGTCACCTGTTGAGTCTATAAAATGTGCTACGATACTGCTGGTTACTATGACCTGTATAGCAGTAAAACCGGCTTTATCGGGGAATTCTGCCGCGGTATATTCAATATGCGGTTCGCCGATTGGCTCCATGTCTATAACACGTACTAGATGTTTGATCCAGTTATAGACATTGTCTCTGCTCTGTATGCTGGGGACATGGCAAGCTGAGCAGTCGAGTATTAAGTGATATCCCCAAAATTGATTAGTATTTGACATATTATTTAGGTAGTTGAAATTTAAAGCCAGTCGCTTGTTCTACTGCCTGTACCGTTGTTTGGTATTTAGGTAAATCAGCTACTGGTAGTGCTTGGTTGGGCATTAAGTATGCCATTACTTTCTTAGAATTTTTCTCGATGATGATCTTGTATAGGCGTGTAGGAATACCTAGACCATTGCCTGTTTTAGCGTGCCCCGCATCATAGATACCACCTGAGATGATGTAGAAATCTGTGCCAGGTGCTGTTGCCCATTGACGTTCTTGCGTTTCTAATTGTTTCCAAATACCACGGTTATTGTTGGCAACTTGTGGAACCATATTGCTTAAGAAGAAACTCTCACTCATGATTTCTGGATTGATAGTATTGTTCTTAGCCGGAGCCATATGACCGCGATCATGTGTACGACCTACTGTAGCATAATCAGCTAGGGTAGCTGAACAAGCTGGGGTTACTTGTGGGTCTGGACGGAAGTCATCTTTGCGTGTGGCTGTGCCTGTCATTGCGGCAACGGTTAAGTGTTCAAATACTGCTACTGGTCCTTTGACTGAGCAACTATGTATAACGGCATAGTTCTTGTGGCAGATCTCTTGATCACCGGGTTTGGCAGCATATTGTGGTACTCCTGCGGCTGTGAATTGTCCGCATTGTTGATTAATACCAGCATAGGCTGATACTGCTGACAATAGTAATATTACTGCTAACATCATGCATTTCATTGAAAATCTCCAAAATTTGAATTATTAATAACCTGATGGTTTCCCAGGATCACCAAGTGAAATAGTATTAGTACTTAGCAGAGGATTCCACTCGCCTGCATTTTTAATGTAGACTTGACTTACGGTTTTCCAAGTACCACTTTGTTTTACATAGGCATTATTAATTTCTTTCCATGTGCCTGAATCTTTGCTATATATTTGGAATTTACGTGTCAGTATGATTACTGCATATCCAGAATAAGTACCAAAACCTGTATCACCTATTGGATCATAAACAGTGCCAATTCCGCCACTCTTAACCCCACTGCCTGAGATAATTGTGTTACCAAAATTCTGTCCACCATTGCCGCCTTGTCCGGCTGGTCTATCATCCCCTCCAGCAGCTCCACCTAAGCCACCGAGGTATCCGCCACCACCACCACCACCGCCAGATCCACCAGGGCCACCGTTTCCACCTCGAGTATTAGCTGTTAGTGTAGTGTAAATTCCACCAGGTTTTCCGGGATTACCGTCTCTGAGATCATCACCAAACCCACTGCCACCACCACCGCCGGCGGCAACACAAACAGGTAAACTATTGATTAATACTGCTGAAGCGGCACCGCCACCTGCTCCCGGTCCGGTATCATTATCCTCATCTCGTGCTGTTCCACCATCACCACCACTGTATTTTAAATCTAAAAAGCTATATCCACCCTTACCCGGACTTTGTCCGCTGGAATTTTTACCTTGTGATCCAACACCAATCTCAACCAAATCTCCTGGGGCTACTGTGACTATACTTTTAGCATATCCACCCCCAGCACCCAGAGCGTATGCGCTGTTACCACCACCAGCACCCCATAGATGAATCTCCATGGTTGTTTCGAATCCTTCGGGCATGGTAAATGAGTAATACCCTGGTCTGCTGATATTCTGTCTGTAGGTTAAGTTAGCCATCTAGTCCTGTTCCTTTTGCTTGGCAAGTCGTTTTGCCTCTTGATGTATGAGTGTACTGTAGTCTGCACCGTGTTTTTTGCGTAGGTGTTTTAAGAAATCAAAATAATCGTGTTTTTTATCTGGATCACGTAGAGCATGTCCGATAAGCTCGCGAGCTGAAATGATATCGCTCATCTGCTCGGCCATTTCATTCATCGGGTTAAAGAGTTCTAAAATTAACATTTGTGGTCCAAATTTGTTCTATAAGAGTATTTATCAACAGAATAACACTTGACAACTTTACCCGTTGATGTTATAATTACACTTTAAAACTATAAAAGAAAGCCAAAATGTCACAAAATTCCCAGCTTTTAGACATCATTTCAGACCCGATCGCAGGCCCTTTTGAAGGTGAAGACTTCTGTATTGATGAACAAGGGTATATACAGGTTTATGATAGTAATCCAAAAATAGCCGCTATGATCATGCGTAAAGCCAATACCAGTGGATTATTTCCGGTAAATCTAGTTAAAGTTGCTCACAAAGGTGACAGCATTATCCTAGGCTTTGATAATATCGCATCAACAGCACCAGTTTTTACTAATCAAATCGGTTATCAGAAATCAGTGTTAGCAGAAGTTAAAGTAGGGGAAGATGGTAAGTTTTGTATCTATCTTGACAAACGTCGCAGTGCTAGAGTGTTTAATAAACTAGCATCAGCCAAGACTTTTGTTAAACGATTAGACAAGGATCTACAGACTGTAGGAGAAACTGTGGCTACCTACGAAGAATCAGACGACTAATTACTTTGCTGTTTTTTGTAGTGCCACTTGTTTCTGTTGCTCTACTCTTGCTTGTTGGGCTAGAGTTTTAAATTGATTGGCTAGTTTAGGATCCTGTGCCGCTTGCCCGATAACATCCATCACAGGTTCGATAGCTTTCATATCCTGCGCACTAACTGCCTTACCTTGCGTTGCCGCATTTAATCCTTTAGCCAGTAATGTGGTACTGGTTGGAGTTCCTGTTGCGGCTTTAATTGCTGTAGTTGCTTGTGCTACTTTTGCAGCCTGTGCTTTTGCATTGGGATCTGAACTGGTAGCTGTAGTTGAAATCGCTGTGTTAGCAGAACTAGCAGTTTGATTTGGCATAGTGCTGTATTCTTTGACAGGTTTCTTTTCTGCGGCTTTTTGCTTTTCTAACTCTGCACGACGTTCTTGGGGCGTAGGAATATTAAGTTCGCCACGAGCAAATTTATCAGCTAGTTCACGGTTCTTAAACCATGTAGCTAATTGTTTATGAGCACGACTTTCTTCAATCTTAATCCCTGCTTGCTTGGCTAGGCGGTTGAGATCAAACAGAGCCTGTCTGAAATGACTGTAATTGTCTTGTTGTTTTGGGTCAGCTAACTGTTTGTAGATATAATCTCTTTTTTCTACATAGTCTTCGAGATTCTTAACACCACCACCGCCTAATACAGCTTCTTTCATCAATAGGCTATGTGTGCCTTGTTTGGTTTTAGCCAATGCTAATAAGTCTTCACTGCGCATAGGACCACGTAGGCCTAATTGTTCGCGTGTTGGCATGCCTAGATCGATCCATAACTGCCAATCTTTATCTTGTGGAGTGTCATACGGACTCCAATCCATGTCAACTTCTTGGCCTGCTTTCTTAGCTGAATGGAATTTCTTACGCACATCACCGTCATCATCTTCCCATACATCATAAGTCCAACCTTTGTAGGGTTTAGGACCCATGCCATATGCTTCATCTAACTCATTTACACCTATACCTGATTGATAAAAGTGTTTGATAGCTGGACCATAATCTTCCCACATTTCTCTAGCACGCATCTTACCTATCTCGTAAGCAAAGTATAAGAATGCTTCATTGTTCATTTCTAGGCCTGTCAATCCTGGACGCATCTGTTTTAATACTTTGGCAACGATAGGATCCTTTGATGCTGGATGTGGGTTAGTGGCTTTGTATGGAACACCTTCTGCGACTTGCGATTCGCCTACGCTGTAGTAGGTACTTGGAGCACCGTTAGCGGCACCATTACTTGCGGCTTTGTTTAAGTTATCAACTAAACTCTGAATGTTTTTAGGATTCATGTTGATCTTGTAACGACCACGCTCGTGTTCGTATGATTTACCAACTTCTAGTGTGTAACCAAAGTAGTCTAATAATTCTGGGATAGTACCAGTAACTGGTCTTTCTCTGCCCTTGCGATCAACGATGACTGTGTATTGTTGACCTGAGTCTTCTTTTAATCCTAGAGCACGTTTGATATCTGGATTTTGTATCACTAATGCTTTATTCTTATTGATCCAATCCATTTTGCTGATACCATAAGCGGTTTGGAATTCTTGATTAGTCATCGAACGATAGTCTTGTAGCTCTATATCTATGTCGCTCAGACTTTCTTCGTTCTTAATTGTTTTATAACGTGGTTGTGGTTCATGTCCGCGACTTGGGCGATCGCTCTTACGAGCTGGGCGACGATCTACTGTGTCTTTAAATTCTGCTTCTAAGAATGCTTGGAATTCTTCAGCAAGTTCTTGTTCTTTGGTTTTAGGTGTTGGACCTTTGCTGAGATCTTTTAATAGGCTTTCTTCTTGTTGTTCGCTACCGCCTACTAGTTTATGATATGCTGGGTGTTTCTTAGAACCTAATTTAGGCATCGGTTCTCCACCACGTAGTTGTCCAGCTGGACCTGTCTTTTGATCAGGACCGCCTGCAAACTTGTTTACTGCTTCTAGTAGTTTTTTCATATCCATTTGATTAAGCCTTTGATGTAGCACGTAAGAACCATGCGTGTTTTGCAAACGCATCTTGGCGATCTGCTAGGAAGTTACTTAGGCCATTTTCACCACGTGCTTCTGCTTCTGTAAATAATACCTTCATGATTTCCTGCATCTTTTCTGCATCACGTAATAGTTCTGCTACCATAGCCTGTGGATCTAGGACTTCTACTTCATCACTGATTGCTGTTAGTGCTGAAAAACGTTCTAAACTAGCTGGAGTATAGGCTTTGATCTTGCGGATGTTTTCTGCAAACGCATCAACAGCACCATATACTTCATCGTAAATTGTTTCAAACAGTTGATGTAGCTGATAGAAATCACTGCCTTCAACATTCCAGTGGAAATTCTGTGCTTTGATAGCGAATGCGTATTGGCTAGCGAATGCGATTTTCAATTGATTAGTAAACTTATCCATTATTTCTTACCTTTTGATGTTTTAGGGCCTTTGCGGCTCATGAATATACTTTTACCAAAGCCTGCACCACCACCCATGCTAGTAGCTACAGCACCTGATGCTGTCGCGCCACTTGAAGCATTTTCATGTACAGTTTTTTCAGCATGACGTTCATGTTCGCTAGCGATATAATCTTTAACAGCAACCAGCATGCTTTTAACCACTGCTAGTTTTTCCTGTGCCCATTCTGCCATGTTTTCATTATCGTGGATTAATTGTTCTAATTCTTCTGCGCTACGAATAATGGTATGTAGATTACTCTTAGCCATACCAGCTTCATCATTATATTCTTCGTAATCTTCTTTGATAAATTCTTGTGGTTTCATATTATTTTCCGATATCTTATATTTATTTGATTAAACCTAATGCCTTCATGTTCTTGTTTGGAGTATCTGGATGTACATCTACTGTTAGTGCTGTACTCCAGCGCGGATCTTTAGCTTCCTTCTTATTCTTTGGAATATATCCGCTAGCATCTTCTAACAACAGACCTTTACGCACGGCAAGATATAATTGTTTAGCATAACGTCCTGCACCTGTGATTTCTTTAAATTTTCCAAAGTCTTTTTCTTTAGCTGCTTCTCGAGCACCACTGGCACTAATCCCGGCTATACCGTCATCATCTGGATCTCGTGGACCACTGCTGACTACATTGATACTGTTGAATTTAAAATATGTAGGTTTTCCTTCTAGCCCATTATAATCATTTAATAATTTCGTAAATGTTGGCAAACGATCATTACCACAAACAAAGGTAACATCTGTATAATTATGATGATATAGGAATTCTAAGATTTCCATAATACCTTTGAGCCCACCTGTGCTGACGTGATCAGCATGCTGTGGGAACATGGCTTTGACGAAATCTACTTTGGTATTATAATCTAGAGGATTCTTTTTGCTGTCTTGTGTGTGGCTTAAGAATATCCAATAATCACCACCCATGCTGGCACGTGCTACAGTATTGAACAAACGAGCATGTCCAATAGTAGGAGGATTTACACGACCATAGCAAAATGCCACGGGCTTGCGTTGTTTTTGTTCAAATAAGTTAATTAGACGCATAAGATATCACTGTATTAGAAGTATTTATCAAATTTTGATTTACACTAGTCAATAAAAATGGAGCACTAGGCTCCATTTTATGTCAGTAACTGCTGTATATTATGCCGCTCTTTTACTTGGATCTACTTTAGCACCACCAGTTAATACACTTAGATCACCTGCAAATTCGTAATGTCCTGAGTGATTTAATAGTACCTTAGCATGAGCATAGATTTCACCACCTAGTTTAGCCCAGCGACGACAGAATGTCCAGTCTTCACTTAGATAGTGCCCTTTTTCGTCGATCTCTGTATCAAAAATACTGTACATATATGGTTCGTATTGTTTACCTAGACCCACATCGTCTACATATTTTGTTTCTGGGTGTGCTGCAATTAGTTTTTCATATACGTGTCGTTTGAACATCATGAAACCTGTGCCCATTGTATCCACTGGGAAAATATCATTGATGATCTGTGTACCTGGTTTGACGTTGATCACATACTGGATCGGTAATGATTTCTTAGGATATAATCCGCCGATAACATCTTTGTCTGTAGCAACCATTTGGAAGATTGATTCAGGTTGGAAACGGATGTCTGCGTCAATGAACATAAAGTGCGTGGCCGCAGTGTTAGTCATCATTTTAGCCATTAGATTATTACGAGCACGTGTAACTAAACTTTCGTTAACCATAGTGTCTAATGACCATTGCATGCCAACTCTACCAGCCATTAAGATAAATCTTAAAAAGCTAGTAAAACATGGTTCTGTGATCTGCCCACCGTAGCAGGGAATACCGAAATGTACGTGGGTTTTGCTGAAGTCAAATTGCTGTCCTGGAGCAGACTGTATTGGAGTTTGGACCATCGCAGGTTGACTAGGTTTGATACGTTTTGATTGTTTTGCCATCGAAAATCTCTCTTATAAAATGTAAATTATGCTACTTGAATTTCTACTAGGGTATTACCACCTACTAGTTCTGCTACCACTGCTTCCAAACTTTCTATAGTTGGGTTAGTGAGCAATACAGGCGCTGTTTCTGCGTCTTTGATCAATTTGCTAACCTTGATAACTACTATTTCTTCATGTAATTTCGCCACGATTGTGATTCCTTGATAATATACTACTATTATTTACCATGTGAATCATTCGTTATAAAATTATTCTACTACAATAAATCCGTTTTCGTCAACCGTTTTGTTCTCCAATAATTCAACTGGAGTTGGTGGGATGATAGTAAATTTGACACAGTCTTCTATCCAATCTGCTGTAACTACACTGCCAGATTCGATGTGTTCGAACAGTATCTTTTTACTCAACGGTACTTTGATAAGTTCGCTGATCTTACGTGCTAATGGTCTTGCACCCATAGTTGGGTCAAATCCAATGTCAGTTAGGTGATCAACTAATTGTTCTGTAGCACGCACTTTGATGTCTTTTTCTTCGAGTAGAGCATTTAGCTCATTTAAGAATTTAACAACAACTTTCTTCATTGAAATCTTATCTAGTTTATTGAATTTGATTACTGCGTCTAGTCGATTGCGGAACTCAGGTTTAAAGAACTTCTTAGCCGCTTCATCATCTGTGCCTTCTTTGTGTTGGCTACGTCCGAATCCAATAGCATTTTGTTCACCATCACTAGCACCTAAGTTACTGGTTAAGATAAGGATAGCATGTCGGCAGTCTGCTTTCTTGCCATTTGAGCTAGTGATAGTACCCTCGTCCATGATCTGTAGTAATAAGTTACTGATATCTGGATGCGCCTTTTCAATTTCATCTAGCAAGATAATTGAATGTGGATTACGTTCTACATCACTGATTAACAAACCACCACCTAGATTACCATCTTCATAGCCTACATAGCCCGGAGGAGCACCAATGAGTTTAGCAAGACTGTGTTTCTCTTGATATTCACTCATATCATAACGTAGGAGTTTCATGCTCAAATTTTCACTGAGTAGTTTAGCAAGTTCTGTTTTACCAGTACCAGTTGGACCCAGGAATAAGAAGTTGCCCACAGGTTTGTTATGAGATTTCATACCTGCTTTGGCTACATAGATTTTTTCTAATACTTGATCCACCGCTGAATCTTGTCCATAGAGTCTATCTTTAATAGTAGTTTCTAATGTTATTAGATTATCTGTGGCTTTTTCACTTAATAGATTTTCTTTAGGAATCTTAGTGGCTTTTGAAATAGTATCAACGACATCAAGTTTGCTGACTATAAATTCTGGGTTCTTGATCTTAAGTTTAGCACAGCTCATGTCAATTAAGTCGATTGCTTTGTCCGGTAAGCGTTTGTCTGTTTGATAACGTACACTTAGATCTACTGCGGCTTCGATAGCTTCATCTGATATATGACCATTGTGGAATTTTTCAAAATGAGTACGTAGTCCATATAATATATCTTTAGCGATCTGAGGAGTTGGTTCGTCTACATTTAGTTTGTAGAACCTGCGCATTAGGGCACGATCTTTTTCAAATGACTGGGTGTATTCTTCAAATGTAGTTGAAGCGATAACTTTAATATTGCCCTTGGCTAATGCCGGTTTAAGCATGTTAGCAAAGTCCACTGAACTTGATCCGCCTGCGCCTGCACCCTGCATCTGATGCGCTTCATCGATGAACAAGATTGTTTTACCTTTAGCATTTAATGCCGCTAGTACTTCCTTGAGTTTTTCTTCAAACTCACCACGATATTTACTGCCTGCTAATAAACTACCAATCTCTAGATTATATACCACATATGATTTTAAGTATTCGGGAACTTCGCCGTGTACGATTTTCCAAGCAAGTCCTTCTGCGATAGCAGTTTTACCCACACCTGGATCACCAATCATCAATACATTAGATTTCTGCCTACGTGCCAGTACCTGTGCGATTTCTTCTAGTTCTGTAGCACGACCAATCACAGGATCGATCTTACCTTCAACCACATCTACGATTAGATTAGTACAGTATTCTTCTAAAATACGATCAGCATGATCTTTTTTATTTTTGTCTTTCTTCGGATCTAACCTTGCTCCAAAGTTTTCGCGTGTAAAGAACTCAACCAGAGGTTTACGATTGATACCCCACTTCAATAAGAAGTAAGCGGCATGGCTTTGTGTTTCTTGGCTGATGCTCAAAAACAAATCTATAGTTTCCATCTGTTCACGTGCCGCAAACAATACCTGCGTAAAGGCACGATTGAATACACGTTCTAGGCTATGTGTTTTTTGTGGTGTGATATCATCCTTGGTAAGATTTACCAAGTGATCTTGCTTGCCTAGATAATCATACAAATCCCTGGTTAGATCTTCTACTTCGGCTCCAAAATCAAATAATAATTTATTAAAGGCCGGAAACTCTACTAATGCTATAAGCAGATGTTCTAGGGTCACATATTCATGATGATAATCTTTAGCTATAACACAAGCAGTTTCAATAATATGTTCTATATCAGGATTTGACTTCATCTGCATTACAGAAATTTCCTTCTCTTATTAAAATATTTATAGGGTGGCTCTTATGTTTCTAAGTATGTTTAATTGTTCTTCGTTTAGCATTGGAGTTTTAATATCAACTACCACAATTAAATCACCTCTTACTGGACTGTTCATCATATATAATCCTTGTCCTTGCAACCCAAACTTTTGATCATGTTGACAACCTTGTGGAATCTTGACTGAAAACTCTTTACCGTCTATTCCTGGTATTGTTTGTTCAACACCTAACATGGCATCTATTGAATCTATCTGCAATCTTATCACAAGATTATTACCATGTACTTCAAATCTTGCGTCATGTTCTATAGTAATAATAACATATAAGTCACCTCTTGTCAAGGTCTCGAACATATTATCACCAAGCCCACCATATTTGATCGTAGTGCCATTGCCTACACCTCTAGGGACATTAACATCTACAGTAAAACGATCACCTTTGGTAGTTTGGACGCTGACTGATTTAGTTTGGTCCTCTAGCGTGCTAGCCAAACTCACGCTGATGTTAATGCGTAGATCTTTGTTCCTGCGAGGTTGGTGCTGTTGGAATGGATTATGCCCCCCAAAAAATTGGGCAAATATATCTTCGGGACCAGCCCCACCAAAATGGAATTCAAAATGACTACCGTTTGGGCCACCATGTCCACGGAATCCAGGATTGTCATGTTGTGCCCGTTTTTGTGGATCACTTAGGGTTTCATAAGCTGATTGTATTTCTTGGAATTTCTGCGTATCGCCGCCCTTGTCTGGGTGGTGCTGACTTGCCAGCTTGCGATAAGCCTTTTTAATTTCTTCGTCGGAAGCCCCTTTAGGCACTCCCAGTGTATCGTATGCGTTTGCCATATTACTCACTATTATATGATAAAAAAAGGTAAGCGTCAACTGCTTACCTTTTTATTTACACCTAAATTAAAGTGATTAACTTATTTTTTTATACGTCTTGCTGGGCGAGTTGGATCTGCTGGTGTTGCAGTATCATCACCAAACGCTGGTGGTGCAGTGCCAAAATCAACGGCCGGAGCAGGTGCTGTATCCACTTGTACAGTTACATTTACAGGTGCTGCTGATGGTGGAGTCGGTGCCACAGGCTGTGCCCACGATTGTTCTGTAGTGTAGCCCTGTGTCATTGGTGGTGCACTAACCCATTGTGGTTGCTGTGGAACACTTAGGTCCGGGGCTGTTCCTACCCCGAATGTTTTCCCGCTTCGATCTCCGCTACTTTTTCTTTACCACGTGTAAATGCTGCGATACCTAAGATAGCACCCATTGACAAGTGATATAAGCCACCGCCTTGTAGTGTTAAAGGTGTCCAGCTTGAAATTGCCTGTCCCGGATTCCAATATTGTAAGATGTTAAATATGATTGGACCCACGATGAAGTCAAACCAAATGGTAGCCATGTATGTGATAGCCATTAATGGACGCCACTTAGTGGTCATCCAGTCTGTTGTTTTTTGTTCTGCTGCTGATGTCATTCTTTGCTCCTAGTACTTTTATTATTTAGGTGGTATTTGTTGAATATCTTTTATAATTATGTCTATTTTATTACCAATTGGTTGACCATATTTACAATTTGTAACTCCAAATTTTTGAAGGCAGTAGTCTTTAGCACCAGTTATACATCCTGAAAAAAATTCAAGAGTATGTTTCTTTTTGTTTTGATCGATTACTGTTGCTCTAAACCATGGCATGTTTATT
>Ga0222712_10002199_pt1 | contig 22721 bp, 20 predicted proteins | sample C33_657DmetaG_FD_165043 | JGI IMG/M metagenome (GOLD analysis project Ga0222712, IMG submission 165043) | Estuarine water microbial communities from San Francisco Bay, California, United States - C33_657D | ecosystem: Environmental > Aquatic > Marine > Unclassified | place: USA: California... | reverse complement strand
TGCCAACTCCTGCCCATACCGCTCGGCCATGCAGCCAACGGCCACTACCGCTTTAGTCTTTCCATGACCCTTAAGTGAGTTGGCTTCAAGCAAAGCATCGATCGAGTCTTTTTTGGCAGACTCAATGAATCCACATGTGTTTACTACTGCGACCTCGGCGGCTTCTACATCCTCAACGAGGGTCCAACCATCGGCGGCTAAACGGCCAGCAAGCTCTTCGGAGTCAACCTCATTGCGCGCACATCCCATAGTGACGATTGCAACTGTGCGACTCATTGTTCAGATGTTACAGCGTGGAGTGAGTAAAGGTTACTGATAACTCGAAAAACTACTCCCCAGATCGAAAAGTCTTGCGTACTTCCTGATTTCTTGCCCCAAGCGGAGCTAACTTCTCACCGTTGAGGGTTAAATCAAGGTCTCCAGCATTACTCAAGTAAACACTTACAGATACCTCGGCTTCAAAACTCTTTACATCTCCTTGAAAGATCGGTCCTTTATAAAGATGCTTACCTGCAACAACAACATCAATATTGGAGTTGCCCCTTGTTGCGGAAATGACCAAGGTCAGTTTTCCTTTTGACGCAATAACTTCAGAGGCTGAAGAAGATGGTGTCGGTGTTGCTGAACCTGATGGAGTTAGAGTCGAGCTCGCTGAAGGCTTAGGCTTTGGAGCCACGACCGTTGTCTTTGAGTTTGTAATAACAATCTGAGCTATACCTGCCAAAGCCAGGGCGCTAATTGAGATAACGGCCAAAGTTTTAAGTGAGACGTTCTTTCTTTCTACTGGTGCCTTTGTGACATTGTTTTCAGCAAGTAGATCGTGAATAGCACGATGTTCAACAGAGTGTTCTAAGTTGTACATCTCGATGAGCTCTTCTGCATCTGCACCGATACGGGCAGCGATACTTCTTAAATGCCCCCGGGCGTAAGTGTCGCCACCGCAGGTAGTGAAGTTGTTGTTTTCAATATCGCGCAGTAGACCAGGACGAATACTTAACAAGTTTGCAAGGTCGTCAACAGATACCCCCGCCGCAAGGCGTGCATCTTGAATACGTTGACCGAGTGACATATGACCTGTTCTTCCCTGGTGAAGTGATAAGGGTACGGGTGATAGGCAGTTGCGAACAATGGAAAATGACCCCTAATGGGTGAATTGGAGAGGGGAGAAAACCGTTGAGCCTGTTTAGTACTCCCGCAAAGTGGCGAGCACGCTATCTAACTCATCCGCTTTGACCATCACGGTGCGGGCCTTCGAACCCTCGGATGGACCGACGATTCCACGAGACTCCATCAGATCCATCAACCGACCTGCTTTTGCAAATCCGACTCGAAGCTTTCTTTGCAACATTGAGGTTGAACCAAACTGCGTGCCAACAACTAACTCAATGGCTTGGCAGAGCAGCTCCAAATCATCGCCGACCTCTTTATCTATCATCTTTGAAGACTGTGGGGCAACGGTGACATCTTCTCGATAACGTGGAGAGAGCTGTTTCTTTACGTGAGTTGTAACAGCTTCGATCTCTCGCTCTGAAACGTATGCACCTTGGATTCGAATGGCACGGCTAGCACCCATTGGAATGAACAATCCATCACCTTGACCAACTAACTTCTCTGCGCCCGGACTATCTAAAATCACTCGGCTATCTGCTAAAGAGCTCGTTGCAAAGGAGAGTCGAGATGGAACATTTGCCTTAATAAGACCTGTAACAACATCGACGCTTGGACGTTGAGTAGCTAGAACAAGGTGAATTCCGGCAGAGCGCGCAAGCTGAGTGATTCGAACAACAGACTCTTCAACCTCACGTGCTGCAACCATCATTAAATCCGCCAACTCATCAATGATTACGAGAAGGTAAGGGTAAGGCTCAACAACGCGATCACTTCCAGGAGGAGCAACAACCTTTCCAGCACGGACCGCCTTGTTGAAATCATCTATATGTCTAAAGCCAAAGGTCGAAAGATCCTCATAGCGAAGATCCATTTCACGAACAACCCATGTAAGAGCATCCGCTGCTTTTTTGGGGTTGGTAATAATCGGTGTAATCAGGTGCGGAATACCTTCATACGCCGTTAGCTCCACCCGCTTTGGATCGATGAGTACAAGGCGAACATCATCTGGGGTTGCGCGCATTAATATCGATGTAATCATCGCGTTTATCATCGATGACTTTCCTGCACCGGTTGCGCCAGCTACAAGCAGATGTGGCATCTTTGCAAGGTTTGCACACACATAATTTCCTTCTACATCTTTACCAAGAGCCACGAGCATTGGGTGGTGATCTTGGCCTGCAACACTTGAGCGAATAACATCACCTAGAGCGACAATCTCACGATCGGCGTTTGGAATCTCTATACCTACAGCTGATTTTCCAGGGATTGGTGAAAGGATTCGAACATCACTACTTGCTACAGCATAAGAGATGTTCTTTGCCAAAGCTGTAATGCGCTCTACCTTAACCGCGTTTCCTAGCTCAACCTCATACCGTGTAACCGTTGGTCCCCGCATAAATCCAGTAACTGTCGCATCGATATCAAACTGCAAGAAGACCTCAGTCAGCGAAGCTACGACCCCGTCATTGACCTTGCTTTTCGCTTTGGCGGCTGGGCCCGCTTTTAGGATGTCCTGCGGGGGAAGTTCGTATTTTGAGTCACCAGTGAGCAGAAGCTGTTCTGGACGTTTGGCTACAACGTTTGTTTGGCTCGTTACTGGACGTGGAAGTTCAACGGTGAACTCTTCATCAAAGCCCTCTTCATCAATCTCATCCTCTTCTTCATCTCCTTCGTCATCGTGAGCGTTCCACGCAACTACAGGGCTCTCAAAGGGAGGAGTATCTGAAATCTCAAACTCTTCTTCATTGCGTTCTGGCCGCTTTGACCATAACCAGATCGAAACAACCTTAAAGCGAGTTGCAAGTGAAGAGACGGGGGTTGCTGTTACTACGAGAAGACCAAAGATGAAAAGTACAACAAGAACAGGGTAAGCAAGCATCGAGGTCATAAGCGCTTCAAGTGGCATTGCGATCGCATAACCGAGGAACCCTCCGCCGTGACGCATTGCGCTAGCACCTGTTGGATTAGTGGCACCTAGCGAGCCGTTCAGTAGATGAGCAAGCCCCGTTGAACTGAGCAAGAGTGTGAATGTTCCAACAATAATTCGAGCGGTAGCCTTTTTGTCATCTGGAACTCTAAACAATCTCATTGCAAAGTAGAGAAGAACGAGCGGTGAAAAGAAACCTATTCGTCCAAATGCACCGTAGAAGATTGCATAGAGGTTTCGACCAACGAAGTTATCGGCCTTGAACCAGGTTCCTGCAAAGGCAGCTAAAGCCAGGAGCAACACAAGGAAGGCTGCTCCATCGCGATGATGCGCAGGATCTAAGTCTCGGGCTCCCCGGGCTAAGAATCTAACCGCTGAACCGAGAGCTTTTGCTATTGATCGCCAGATGGTTGAGATGGCTCTGGTTAGGCCGGCGATAAAAGAGGTACGCGAGGACTTGCTCGATGTGCGTCTCTTCTTTGCCACACCTTTAATCTTAGCGGTCAGACCTCAATAACTACGGGAACAATCATTGGACGGCGTCGGTGTTTCTGCCCAACCCAATTTCCAATTGTGCGACGCACAACTTGTGAGAGTTGATGGGTCCCGTTGGTTCCATCCTTGACGGCGTGAGCCAACGCTTTTTCAATCTGACCTTTAACCTCATCAAAGAGAGCTTCATCCTCATTAAATCCTCGGGCGTGAATATCAGGACCTGCAACGATCTTTCCTGTTTGGGATTCGATGACAACAACGACAGAGATAAATCCTTCTTCTCCAAGTATGCGACGATCCTTTAGGGATGCCTCTGTAATATCGCCGATACTCTGGCCATCAACGTATACATAACCACAGGGAACAGCTCCCACAACTTCAGCGTGATGATCTATCAAATCGACAACAATTCCATTTTCGATCACAAAGGTGTTTTCGCGAGGAACTCCTGCTTGAATCGCAAGCTCCGCGTTAGCTTTTAAGTGACGCCACTCTCCGTGCACTGGAAATGCGTACTTAGGTTTAACGATGTTAAAGCAGTACAGAAGCTCCCCTGCCGCTGCATGTCCAGATACGTGGACCATTGCGTTAGCTTTATGAACAACTTTGGCACCAAAACGTGTTAGTTCGTTAATAACCCGAAAGACAGAGTTTTCATTTCCGGGGATTAATGATGAAGCAAGAATTACAGTATCGCCCTCGCCGACTCGAATCTGATGATCTCCATTAGCCATCCGAGAAAGAGCTGCCATCGGCTCTCCCTGAGATCCTGTGCAAATAAGCACCACGCGATCTCCATAATCCTCTAACTCTTTTGAATCGATAACTATGCCCGCTGGAACTTCGAGATACCCCATATCTGCGGCGATCTTCATATTTCGAACCATCGATCTGCCTATAAAGCAGACCTTACGATTGTTAAGCGCAGCCGTATCGATTACCTGTTGGACGCGGTGTACATGTGATGAAAAGGATGCCACGATAACGCGGCGCTTAGTCGATGAAATAACACGATTGAGCGCAGGCATGATCTCGCGCTCTGAAGGAGTAAAACCTGGCACATCGGCGTTGGTTGAATCAACCAGAAAGATATCTACGCCTTCATCACCGAGACGGGCAAAGGTACGAAGATCTGTAATTCGTCCATCAAGTGGTAGCTGATCCATCTTAAAGTCACCGGTATGTAAAACAGTTCCGGCGGGGGTATGTATAGCTACGGCAAGAGCATCTGGAATCGAGTGGTTAACAGCAACAAACTCAACTTCAAATGGTCCGATATCTTCGCGCATGCCCTCTTTAACTTCACGTGTCAGAGGTGAGATTCGATGCTCCTTGAGCTTGGCACTTACTAATGCAAGGGTTAACGCAGATCCGTACAGTGCAATATCACCACGTTCGCGCAATAGGTAAGGGGTTGCACCGATGTGATCCTCATGTCCGTGCGTTAAAACCAAACCAACAACATCATCTAAACGATCTCGAATGTAAGAAAAATCGGGGAGGATTAAATCGATGCCTGGTTGATTCTCTTCAGGGAATAGAACGCCACAGTCAACGATAAGAAGCTTGCCGTTCAACTCAAAGACGGTCATATTGCGACCGATTTCAGCTAAGCCGCCTAGTGCAACGATTCGCAGAGCGTTTTTCGCAAGCTTGCTTGGAGTACCTAAGCCTGGATGAGGATGGTTCATTACTTAAGTGGAACGCCACCAGCAATGAGATCTTCGCGCAACTGCTTGATCTGTGCTGGTGTTGCATCAACTAATGGCAACCTTGTTGTTCCGCCAGGTAAGCCCATCATATTGAGGGCCGCCTTAGTCAAAATTGCACCTTGTGTGCGGAAGGTTCCGGTGAATACTGGAAGTAGTTTCTGATGAATCTCAAGAGCTTTTTGGGAATCACCAGCAAACCAAGCGTTAAGCATCGCTTTGAGATCGCTTCCTACTGTGTGACCACAAACTGAGACAAAGCCAACGGCTCCGACTGACAGTAGCGGCAGGTTGAGAATGTCATCACCTGAGTAAACGGGGATGCCACAACGCTTAATTACCCAAGAGGTCGCAGCAACGTTTCCTTTTGCATCTTTGAGAGCAACGATTCTGGGATGATCAAAGAGTCGAACAATGGTGTCTGATTCAATCTCAACGCCGGTTCGTCCTGGGATGTCGTAGAGCATCATCGGTAGATCGGTTGCATCGGCGACGGCTCTAAAGTGCGCTTCGATTCCGGCTTGTGGTGGTTTGTTGTAATACGGAGTGACAACGAGCAGACCATCTGCGCCCGCTTCCGCCACCCGCTTTGCCTGATTAACTGAGTAATCGGTTTCATTATCGCCAGCACCTGAAAGAATCTTTATCTTTGACCCGACTACCTTCTTAACAACCTTAATAATCTCAATCTTCTCAGATGATTTAGTTGTTGGGGCCTCACCAGTTGTTCCATTGACGGCTATTCCATCATGGCCGGTTTTAACTAGGTGATCGGCAAGAGTCTCAATCCCAGCCCAGTCGATCTCTCCATTATCTTTGAACGGCGTCACCATGGCGGTGAGCATGCGTCCAAATGGAGCCTCGATTTTCATACCCGTAACCTTACCGGTTTTACGGTGCGATTCGTCCAGATTTCTCGAACGCCCCGTATGTAAGCGGCATCAATTTTGCGAATTCCGCTTCCATTTTCTCTGCAACCATCTCAATTTCACGCTGTGGGTAGCTTGGGAAATGGGAGCCTTCACGCGAGGTGCGCAGTGATAAAAAGTTCATGAGTGCACGCGCATTCATAGTCACATACATAGATGAGTATGTTGCTACTGGTAGAACTGCGCGAGCAACTTCACGGGCGATTCCCGCTTCAAGCATCTTCTGATAATTATCATATGCAACTACATAAGCATCTTTCATGGCTTTAACAGTTAGCTCGTACTGCTCCTTTGTGCCGGGTTCAAATGTATATGCGCCCGTCTTGCCAACCTGAATAAGGTTGCGCTCTTTTGCAGGTACATAAAAAACCGGCTTGAGTTCGCGGTAGCGTCCACTTTCTTCATTGTAAGAAGCGATGCGATGGCGCATGAACTCACGGAAGACAAAGATTGGCGCTGACACAAAGAAGGTCATAGATGTGTGCTCAAAAGGAGAGCCATGACGCTCTCTAGCCAAATAGTTAATCAATCCAGCTGAACGTGCAGGGTCCTCGCCGATTTCATCCATCGACTGTTCGCCAGCTGTAGAAACCCTCGCAGCCCAGATGACATCGGCATCGCTTGCACTAGATTTTACGAGTTCTACGGTTACATCATCGCGGAAGATCACTTGTTCAGACATGGTCTCACCTTATCTAGCCCGAGCGTGGCGGCTTTGGATATCTACGGCACAATGTCCCCGTGTCTAGAGTGAACCGCGCCACCGCTACCCAATCTTTGAGCGTCTCCCTAACCGTTGGCGCCTATGGGTTGGCCTTTGGCGCTGCAAGTGTGGCTGCGGGTTTTAGCGTTTTGCAAAGCTGTCTTATCTCACTCCTAACCTTTTCCGGCGCATCACAGTTTGCTCTCGTCGGAGTTATCGGGGCAGGCGGATCGGTTGTTAGTGCAGTGACAACAGCTTCACTCTTAGGTATCCGAAATATGTTGTATGGATTGCGATTGGCCCCTGTCATCAAAGCAAAGGGGGTTAAGAAAATCCTTGCAGCGCAGGTAACAATCGATGAATCAACAGGTGTGGCACTCTCGCAGGAACGTCTAGGTCAGCGCGAGATGCGACAAGGTTTTTGGTTAACCGGCGTCGGCGTCTATCTCTTTTGGAACCTCTTTACTCTCGTGGGTGCATTAAGTGCGCAAGCCATGGGTAACCCTGCTGCTTGGGGATTAGATGCTGCTGTACCGGCAGCCTTTCTCGGACTGCTCTGGCCTCGCATGCAAAACAACCGCGATCGCACTTTAGCGGTTTGTGCTGCACTCCTTGCGCTCTTACTTACCCCCTATGTGGCAGCTGGAGTACCGATCATTTCAACAGCGGTACTGGCAGTACTTTTTGGATTGCGAGGTCGGCGATGAGTATCTTCTGGATTTCACTTCTTGTAACGAGCGCTCTCGTGTTCATCATTCGCTTTGCAGGTTACTTGGTTCCTGAAAAGTACCTAACAAATCCAACTGCATTACGCATCAATACCCTAATTCCGATTGCGCTTTTGAGTGCATTAGTTGCTGTGCAAAGCTTTACAGACAAAGCCTCAATAATCATTGACCAGCGCATGGCCGGGTTAGGCGTAGCTGTTATCGCACTGCTGTTAAAGGCACCATTTCCTATTGTTGTAATTGGTGCTGCCGCAACCTCCGCGGCGATATTTCACTTAGGTTAGATTATTGAAAGTGATTGAAGCTTAGCTTTCAAGTCATTATCTGATGGCTCGGTGAGGTGGGTTCCGTCGCTAAAGACAATAACCGGGATGGACTTTGCTCCCCCGTTTATCTCAATCACCTTATCTGCCGCAGATAAGTCAGCATCGACATCGATGAGTGTGTACTCAACCTCTAGCTCTTCGAGAAGTCTCTTTGAGCGACGGCAGTCACCGCACCAGTCGGCGCCATACATTGTGATTTGATCTTTGCTCATAATCTTCTCCCTTACATAAAGTGTTCGAGGCCAAATGTAAGCCCCTTATGTGAAACTACCTGTCGAACTCCAAGGAGAACCCCAGGCATAAATCCTGCACGATCGAGTGAATCATGTCGAATGGAAAGAGTTTCACCTGGTCCACCAAGTAAAACCTCTTGATGCGCTATCAATCCACGGAGACGAATAGAGTGAACTGGAACCTCACCGACCGTTGCGCCACGTGCGCCATCGAGTGAGGTATTCGTTGCATCTGGCATAGATGACAATCCCGCGCCCTTGCGCGCTGCGGTCATCAACTCTGCTGTACGGGCAGCGGTTCCACTTGGTGCATCCACCTTGTCTGGGTGGTGAAGCTCAATGATCTCTGCCGACTCAAAGTACTTTGCAGCCTTTTCTGCGAACTCCATCATCAGCACAGCCCCGATTGCAAAGTTTGGGGCGATCAGTACTCCAACTGTTGGGTTGGCAGATAGCAGCGCTTCTACCTTTTTAATACGAGCAGCGTCAAAACCTGTTGTACCAACTACCGTATGAACGCCGTGAGAGATAAGAAACTCAAGGTTTGCCATCACTGAATCAGGTGTAGTGAAATCAACAACTACCTCTGCTTTACTTGAAATCAACTGATCTAGAGAGTCACCGAGATCTAGCTCTGCCACAAGGTTTAGATCTTTAACCCCGGAAACAGCTTTGACGACTTCTGCTCCCATGCGTCCGCGTGCACCGAGAACTGCAACGTTGATCACTTGGCACCTCCCTTAGCTAAAACCTTTTCAAACTTGGCCTCATTCTTGAATGGACCTACAAGTGCAAGGGTAGGCGTTTTAGTAAGAAACTCGCTGGCAATAACACGGACATCTTCAACACTTACGCGTGCAATCTCCTTCAAGATATCGTCAAAGCTCATAACCTGGCCATAAACAATCTCATTCTTGCCGATTCGACTCATGCGTGAGGCTGAGTCCTCTTGGCTTAGAACGAGTGACCCACGGACTGCGCCTTTAGCTCTCTCGACCTCTTCATGGCTCATGCCATGTGTTGCAACATCACTTAAAACCTCTTGAATAATTTCGACAACCTCGATCGCCTTGGCTGGATTGCAACCAGCATAGAAACCTATCTGTCCAGAGCCTGCAAACTGCTGAGCGTATGCATAGACAGAATAAGCAAGTCCGCGCTTTTCACGAATCTCTTGAAAGAGTCGTGATGACATTCCTCCGCCTAAAGCTGATGCGAGAACGCCCATTGAGAAGCGTCGTTCATCGGAGCGATTTACACCCTCCATGCCATAAAACATATGCGCCTGTTCAGTCTTGCGTGAGAGAAGTCCGACGCTTTGCTGACCGCGGACCTTCACAGATGTATTGGCTCGAAGTTGTGGCGCACCATTCACATCAAGGAATCCGTCGAGTGAGAGCGCTTCCTCAACCATTCGAACGACCTTTTTATGGTTGATATTTCCTGCAACAGCTACAACTAAGTCCTGTGGCAGATACCTTTTCTTGTAATAGTTAAAGACCGAGTTTCGACTCATACCCTTAATTGAGTCGATTGTTCCAAGAATTGGTCGCCCTAGCTGTGTATCGCCGTAGTAAGTCTCGGCATATAGGTCATGGACTAGATCACTTGGATCATCATCTCGCATAGCAATCTCTTCAAGCACTACCTTGCGTTCAGCATCTACATCGAGGGCCGAAACGATTGATGAAGTGATGAGATCGCTGATGACATCGATAGCCATAGGTAAATCGGTATCGATGACGCGAGCGTAAAAACAGGTGTACTCCTTGCTTGTAAAGGCGTTCATCTCTCCACCGACAGATTCGATAGTTGATGAGATCTCTAAAGCGTTGCGTCGCTTGGTTCCTTTAAAGAGTAAGTGCTCTAGAAAGTGAGAAGCCCCAGCGACTGCCGGGGTTTCATCACGTGAACCAACATTTACCCAGATTCCGACCGCGGCGCTGCGTACCGAAGGAACCTCTTCGGTAACGATACGCAGACCGCTAGGTAGAACTGTGCGACGTACAGACATTATTCGGCCGCTGGAACGCTTCCATCTTCAAGTACTGGAACAAGTGAGAGCTTGCCCTTTGGATCGATCTCGCCGATCTCTACCTGAATCTTGTCGCCAACCTTCATAACCTCTTCAAGGTTTTCGATGCGCTTGCCGCCGTGCATCTTGCGAATCTGAGATACGTGCAGCAATCCATCCTTACCTGGCATAAGAGAAATGAAGGCACCAAAGGCTGCCAGCTTTACAACTGTACCGAGGTAGCGCTCTCCAACCTCTGGCATCTGTGGGTTAGCGATCGCGTTGATCTGTGCGCGCGCAGCCTCAGCAGATGGACCATCAGTTGCACCGATGTAGATAGTTCCATCATCTTCGATAGATATCTCAGCACCGGTCTCATCCTGAATCTGGTTAATGATCTTGCCCTTAGGACCGATAACTGCACCGATCTGATCAACTGGAATCTTTACAGAGATGATGCGAGGAGCAAATGGGCTCATCTCATCAGGTGTATCGATCGCCTCGTTCATCACATCGAGAATCGCAAGACGCGCTTCCTTTGCTTGGTGAAGAGCGCCAGCTAGAACAGATGCAGGAATTCCATCAAGCTTTGTATCTAGCTGTAGAGCTGTCACAAAGTCCTTGGTTCCGGCGACCTTAAAGTCCATATCTCCAAATGCATCCTCTGCACCCAAAATATCTGTCAAAGCAACGTACTCAACCTTGCCATCAACATCATCTGAGATAAGACCCATTGCAATACCTGCAACAGGGAACTTCAGCGGAACACCGGCGTTAAGCATTGCAAGTGTTGATGCGCAGACAGATCCCATAGATGTTGAACCATTAGAGCCAAGCGCTTCAGAGACCTGACGGATTGCGTAAGGGAACTCTTCACGTGTTGGAAGTACTGGAATCAATGCACGCTCTGCGAGAGCACCGTGGCCGATTTCGCGACGCTTAGGTGTTCCAACTCGACCAGTCTCACCAGTTGAATAAGGTGGGAAGTTGTAGTTGTGCATATAACGCTTGTGGTTCTCAGGGTTCAAGGTATCGAGCTGTTGCTCCATCTTAAGCATGTTAAGAGTTGTGATTCCAAGAATCTGAGTCTCTCCACGTTCGAAGATAGCTGAACCGTGAACGCGAGGAATTACCTCTACCTCAGCAGATAACGCACGGATATCGCGCAATCCACGTCCATCGATACGGATCTTGTCACGTAGTACGCGCTGGCGAACTAACTTCTTTGTAAGTGAACGGAACGCTGCAGGAACCTCCTTTTCACGGCCTTCAAAAGCCGCTGAGACAGACTCCTTTGTTGCAGCTGAGATCTCATCGATCTTAGTTTCGCGCTCTTGCTTACCTGAAATTGTTAGAGCCTTTGCAAGATCATCCTTTGCAGCCTTTTCAACAGCTGCAAATACATCATCTTGGTAATCCAAGAAGACTGGGAACTCTGCAGTTGGCTTAGCCGCAACCTTTGCAAGCTTTGACTGTGCATCACAGAGAATCTTGATAAATGGCTTTGCTGCATCAAGTCCCTGTGCAACAACCTCTTCAGTTGGGGTTGGTTGACCGTTTTTGATGAGTTCGATTGTCTTTGATGTCGCTTCAGCCTCAACCATCATGATTGCAACATCATCGTGTGTAACGCGACCTGCAACGACCATGTCGAAAACTGCGTTCTCGACCTGTGAATGGTTAGGGAATGCAACCCACTGTCCCTCAATCAAAGCGACGCGAACGCCACCGATTGGACCAGAAAATGGAAGACCTGCAAGCTGTGTAGACATTGACGCCGCATTGATAGCGATGACGTCATACATGTGGTCTGGATCGAGCGCCATTACGGTCACAACGATCTGAACCTCATTACGTAGACCCTTAACAAATGATGGGCGCAATGGGCGGTCGATCAATCGACAGGTAAGGATCGCATCCTCTGATGGACGACCTTCGCGACGGAAGAACGATCCTGGAATACGACCAACTGCGTACATCTTCTCTTCAACATCTACTGTTAAAGGAAAGAAGTCGAACTGATCTTTAGGAGTCTTTGATGCTGTTGTAGCTGAGAAGATCATTGTTTGATCATCTAGATACACAGCTGCTGCTCCTGCTGCTTGACGAGCTAGTCGTCCTGTTTCGAAGCGAATCTCACGCTTACCAAATTTTCCGTTATCTATAACTGCAACGGCTGACTGAACTTCTTGACCCTCCATGGGTCCTCCTTTTGTTTCCTCGACTACCCACCACGGACTCGAGCTGATGTAAGGAGAATGAATCTTCGATCGAAGCTCACGCAATTACCATGTACAAACATGTACTGCGGAAACCACTACCGAGGACCATTGCTCCAAGTATCAAGAGTGTTGGTGGGTAGGTAAATTAATTAGCGGCGAATACCGAGCTTTTCGATAATTGCGCGATAACGATTGATATCTGTCTTTGATAGGTACTGAAGAATGCGTCGACGCTGACCTACGAGCAACAACAGACCACGACGGTTGTGGTGATCATGTGGATTCGACTTCAAGTGTGTTGTGATGTCATCGATACGACGAGACAAAAGTGCAACTTGTGCTTCAGGGCTTCCGGTATCGGTAGCTGATGAGCCGTACTTTGCGATGATTTCTTTCTTTACTTCTGGTGTTAACGCCATTTCTGACTCCTCTTAGTTACCGCCACCGACGGCGACCGGTTTGATACACGGTCACTCACCTTTATCGTTGGACGGCGTAACTTTACCGGCGCGGGCAAGATATGTGAAATCCTCGCCTGAAAACTAGCTCTCAGTCAGCTCTCTGGCTCGATCACAGTCCTTCTTCATCTGCACAAGTAAGTCGTCGAGTGAGTTGAACTTCAAAGTTTCGCGAAGCCGCCATCCAAACTCAATTGAGGCGTTCTTGTCGTACAACTCAAGACCCTCTTGATCAAGTGCATACGCCTCAACTTGGCGGCCGCGCACTCCCTCAAAGGTTGGGTTTGTTCCAATAGATATCGCTGCTGGCCAAAAGTTAATGCCCACTGTTAACCAACCTGCATAGACACCATCTGCAGGGATAGTTTGCTCATCAATCTTTCCTAAGTTTGCGGTCGGATAACCAATCTCACGGCCACGTTTTTCACCGTGAACAACTACGCCATCTAAGCGATGAGGCCTAGAGAGAAGTTCACGTGCTTGTTCAACCTTGCCCTCAACCACTAACTGACGGATTCGAGAAGAGGAGATTGCTTGACCGCCACCTGACTTAATCTCCTGTACATCAACTGTGAAGTTGTGTTTGACCCCTTCAAGAATGAGTGTTTCTACTGTTCCAGCTGCTTTGTGGCCGTAGGTAAAGTTCTTGCCGACGATGATCGTTGAAGCGTGCAGCTGAGTGATAAGGACATCTGAAACAAAGGCTTCGGGGCTCATCTGCGCAAACTTTTCATTGAACTTGAGTACAGCGACTTGATCTGCGTTGTGAATCTTCAGTAGTTCAACTCGATCTGCAAGCGTTGTGAGCAAAGTTGGAAATCGATCGGGAGCGTAAACGCTTGTTGGATGTGGATCAAAGGTCAGGGCAACGATGCTTCGCCCATCGGCTATCTCTTTGGCACGCTCTAGTAGAAGTTGATGACCTTTGTGCACGCCATCGAAAACTCCGATAACTACAACGGTGCCTAGATCCATCTGCTCAGTATCTCGCGCTTACTTCGCCGCCGCAAAAACTGCGATGGGTTTAGCACGACCCTCTTGATTCTTGAGCAGAGCTATAAGCCTGTTATCTGGAGATAGCGCAGCAAAGATCTCATCCCCATCATTTGCGGAAAGAGGGCGCCCGAAGGAGAGCTCATTGACCTCATCGAAGGCAAGCTCCCTTGATGCAAAGGTAGTACGAGCAACATCTGCTAAAACCAAAGGTGTGAACTCCCCTGCTTTGAGCTGTTCAAATGTAATTGCAGATGAGATTGGAAAGCCTGCTACTCGAGTTCTACGTAGCGCCCTAAGGTGCCCACCAACATTAAGGGCAGCCCCTAAATCACGTGCAATCGCACGGATAAATGTTCCAGCAGAACAGGTAACTTCAATATCGATCTCGACCGTATTGTCCAGGTGGCGAACAGCAACTGTGTCTAACTGCGAGATGGTTACTTCGCGAGCTTCAAGTTCAAATACTTCTCCGGCACGCACGCGGTCATAAGCACGCTCTCCATCGACCTTCACAGCTGAGACCGAGCTTGGCCTTTGTTGGATTACGCCAACCATCTTTGAAAGTTGTGCACTAATTGCTTCATCACTTACTTTGGACGCATCTACGGTTGAAAGAACTTCGCCTTCATGATCGTCTGTCACCGTTGTGGCTCCCAAGACAATCGTTGCTGTGTAGGACTTGTCACCATCGGTGATGTACTGCAGCAAGCGGGTTCCGTTTCCAAAACCGAGTACGAGCACACCTGTGGCCATGGGATCTAAGGTGCCTGCATGCCCAACTTTGCGAGTACCAAGAGCTTTGCGCGCAACAGCAACAACATCGTGGCTAGTCATGGCGCCAGCCTTATCTACGACAAGAAAGCCATCACTCATGTTTGTATGGTGCATCTCCAGCTACAGGAGTTGCACCTTTACGAAGCTTTGCGACCTCAGCATCTAATTGATGAACTCGATCTAAGAGCTCATCTAGAGCTTTAGCGCTCTCTGGCAATCCGTCCTCAAAGAACTCAATAGATGGAGTAATCCTTGTTTGGAGTTCGCGCCCAACAGCGCTTCGGATAACACCCTTAGCGCTCTCCAAAGCTGCAGCTGTTGCAGCGCGCTGATCCTCATCACCAAAGACCGTATAGAAGATTGAGGCGCTTTGAAGGTCACCGGTTACACGCGCATCGGTGACAGTGACGAAGCCAAGACGAGGATCTTTGATCTTCGTCTCAAGCTGTTGCGCCACTACCACTTTGATGCGGTCTGCAACCTTCTGGGTGCGGTGAGATTGGCCCACTTTTTATGCGCGCTTCTTCTCGCGGATCTCGAAGACCTGAATTGTGTCTCCAACCTGCAGATCCTTCATATTTCCAACACCGATACCGCACTCGAAGCCTTCCTTGACTTCAGTTGCGTCATCCTTGAATCGCTTGAGCGAGTCAATGGTGAGGTCATCAACGATGATTTCATCGCCGCGCATGATTCGAGCCTTTGCGTTACGACGGATGATTCCATCACGCACGATGGATCCAGCAATGTTTCCAGCCTTAGAGGACTTAAAGATTTCGCGGACCTCTGCGTTACCGAGAACGATCTCCTCGTACTCTGGCTTGAGCAAGCCCTTAAGCGATAGCTCGATCTCTTCAATCGCCTTATAGATGACTGAGTAGAAACGAACCTCGACACCCTCTTGATCAGCAAAGATTGCTGTCTGAGGCTCTGGCTTAACGTTAAATCCGATAACAACAGCCGTTGACGCTGATGCCAGGGTGATGTCGCTCTTAGTAATTGCACCAACACCGCGGTGAATAACGCGAAGATCTACTTCAGCTCCAACATCTAGTTGCATCAGCGCATCTTCGAGAGCTTCTACAGAACCTGACACATCGCCCTTAAGAATAAGGTTGAGTGTTGAGATCTTGGACTGCTCCATGAAGTCCTCAAGTGAGACCTTCTTGCGAGCCTTAGCAAGCTGCGCGTTACGTTCTGCTGCCTGACGCTTTTCAGCGATCTGACGAGCGGTTCGATCCTCATCTGCAACGAGGAAGGTGTCTCCTGCACTAGGAACGGATGTAAATCCAAGTACCTGTACTGGACGCGATGGTCCGGCTTCATCAACGTTAACGCCATCCTCATCGAGCATCGCACGAACGCGTCCGAAGGCGCCACCGGCAACGATTGCATCACCGATCTTGAGTGTTCCGCGTTGAACAAGCATCGTTGCAACAGGACCACGACCACGATCGAGGTGAGCTTCAATAGCAACACCACGAGCCTCATCATCTGCCACTGCGCGAAGATCGATTGCAGCATCAGCTGTGAGAAGAATGGACTCGATAAGTTGATCGATTCCTTGTCCGCCCTTTGCAGATACGTTTACGAAGATTGTGTCTCCGCCGTACTCTTCGGCGATCAAGTTGTACTCGGTGAGCTGTTGGCGAACCTTGTCTGGGTTTGCGCCTTCCTTATCAATCTTATTTACAGCTACAACGATAGGAACATCTGCAGCTTGAGCATGGTTAAGCGCTTCAATGGTCTGAGGCATGATTCCATCATCTGCTGCAACAACAAGGACAGCGATATCTGTGACCTTTGCACCACGTGCACGCATAGCTGTAAAGGCTTCGTGACCTGGTGTATCGATAAAGGTAATAGCCCGGTTTACACCATCATGATCATGGTGAATCTGATAAGCACCAATATGCTGAGTGATTCCACCAGCTTCAGACTTGTATACCTCTGTCTTGCGGATTGCATCGAGCAAGCTTGTCTTACCGTGATCGACGTGACCCATAACGGTAACAACTGGTGGTCTAGCCACAAGCTCTGAAGGATCAAGCTCTTCAAGCTCCTTAGCTAGATCGATATCGAAGTCTTGAAGAAGTTCACGATCCTCATCCTCTGGACTAACGATTTGAATGTCGTAGCCGAGTTGAACACCGAGAATCTCAAAGGTATCGGCATCAACTGATTGGGTTGCAGTAACCATCTCACCTAAGTGGAATAGCGCAGAAACTAACGCTGCTGGATCTGCACCAATCTTCTCTGCGAAGTCTGAAAGAGATGATCCACGGCGCATACGCACTGGGGTCTTTCCATCGCCGTGAGGAATAACTGCGCCACCAAGCTTTGGTGCCTGCATATTGTCAAACTCTTCACGCAGTAACTTCTTTGACTTTGGTTTGCGCTTAGAACTCTTGCTTGCATTCTTTCCAAATGCACCAGCGGTTCCACCGCGACCTGGTCCACGATTTGGACCGCCGCCGCCTGGACGAGATGGTGCGCCGGTTGTTGCTGGACCATTTGATTTGTAAGGACTATTAGATGGTGCACCACCTGTGCGTGGTGGATAGTTTCCAGGTCCACCTGTACCTGCAGGGCGTGGAGTATTTGGTCGTGCAGCAAAACCTGGACGAACAGATCCTGGGCGAGGTCCTGACATTCCTGTACGTGGAGCCCCTGGAGAACCAGCTGGACGTTGTGGTGGACGCGGTACTCCACCAGTTGAGAATGGATTGTTACCTGGACGTGGTGGACGCGGAACCGCACCACCAGTTGAAAATGGATTGTTACCTGGACGCGGGGCAGGTGGCGTTGTTGGTCTTGCAGTTGAATCAGTTGTAGGTGCATCTGATGCTGGAGCAGATTGTGCTTGCGCCGCTGCAGCTTGTGCTGCCTGCTCTTGATCACGTGATGCTTTAAGAGCCTCTAGATCTACACCGAGCTCTGCTGCTAACTCTTTAGCTAACTCTGGATTTACCTCTGCGGTTTTTTTGGCAGCTGTTTTCTTTGCTGCAGCCTTCTTAACCGGCTTCTTCTCTTCAACTGGCTTGGCATCGGGGTACTGCTCGATGAGCTTGCGCGCTACTGGCGCTTCGATAGTTGAAGATGCTGATCGGACGAATTCGCCCATTTCTTGGAGCTTTGCAAGGACAACCTTGCTCTCCATACCGAGTTGTTTTGCCAACTCATGTACGCGGACCTTTGACACATTTCTCCTGTCTTGGCCCGCATTTACTTACTAGATGCGAGCCTTAGTTTGACGACCTCATAATCTGAACGAGCTCATTTGAGTTTCATATCTTTCGCATCCATTTCAATTAAGAACTTCTTGAAGAGAGTGACATCTGGTGATTCGGTGAGTTTGAACGCCCACTTAAACGCCTTACGTCGTATCGCTTCATGGCCACACGCGGTGTGTAACCTCGCTCCCCTGCCTGGCAAGTTGTTTTTCAGATCTGGAGTTACTACTCCTTCAATGAGAACTACTCGAAGCAAGTTTGCTGAACTCTCGCTCTTACGACAAGCGATGCATGTCCGTATCGCAAAGATACGAAGGGATTTCATCGTCCGCCATCCACTCGAATTCAACAGGCTAAGAATAGCCAATTGCGCTCTAAATGCCTAAACGTGGCGCTTACTGAGCGGGGTTATCGGGATGAATATCTATTCGCCAGCCGGTTAGTCGAGCTGCAAGACGCGCGTTCTGTCCATCTTTTCCGATAGCAAGTGAGAGTTGATAATCAGGAACGACGACCTTTGCAGAGCGAGTAGCAAGATCCACAATCTCAACGCTACTTACCTTTGCAGGCGCTAGTGAGTGAGAGACAAACTCGGCAGGATCTTCAGACCAATCAACGATGTCAATCTTTTCTCCATGTAGTTCATCCATAACCGCTCGTGCACGTGCACCCATTGGGCCAATTAAGGAGCCTTTAGGACTTACACCTGCACGGTGTGTGCGTACGGCAACCTTGGTGCGATGACCTGCTTCGCGAGCTACCGCCATAATTTCAACGATGCGATCTGTAATCTCTGGAACCTCTAATGCAAAGAGCTGCTTTACAAGCGCTGGATGGCTGCGCGAGAGCATGATTTCAGGACCCTTCATGCCTTGCTTAACCTCTACAACAAAACACTTGATGCGATCTCCGTGTGCATAAACCTCACCGGGGACCTGCTCTTGAGGTGGAATCTTTCCTTCAAATCTTCCGAGGTTGACGTAGATCATCTTTGGATCGCGACCTTGCTGTACAACACCGGAGATAACATCTCCGACTGAGGTAGTGAACTCTGAAACTATCTCGGCATCATTAGTTTCGCGCATCTTCATCTTGATTACCTGTCGAGCAGTAGATGTTGCGACTCGTGAGAATCCTTCAGGAGAGTCCTTCTCCTCGCTAATGCGCTCCCCTAGCTCGTTATATGTGGGGATAAGAATCTCAATCTCACCGGTTTCGCGGTTGAGCTTTGCATGCGCATGGCGTCGAGGCTCATGGCTATCGTTATATGCGGTCAGAACACCCATCTCTATCGCAACAATAAGTTGCTCTAAAGGAATTCCTTTTTCATTTGTAAGGTGAATAAGCGCATCCATCTCTACATGCATCTTACTTTCCATCCTTACGGTTGAACTCAATCTCAACAACTGCACGCTTAATATCAGAGATAGCGACCGTTACCTCCGTGGTCTCCTTTTTGGAGACAACGCTCAATACAACCTCTGACTCAGTGTTTGAAGTAATTCGGCCTGTAACAACCTCACCATCGGTTTTTGTAATTTTCAGGAGACGATCAACGTTCTTTGCAAAGTGGCGCGGCTTGGTAAGCGGGCGATCTACGCCTGGAGATGTAACCTCTAAAGTAAATGGTGTATCGCCCATAATCGGCGCCTCATCAAGGAGCTCTGAGATGGCTCGTGAAACTGAAGTGACTTGATCTAAGTTAAGTGAGATCTCTCCATCAACGATGCAGGTAACGATGCGGTGCTTTCCTGGTGAAACCAGTTGTACCTCTTCAAGATAGAAACCCTGGGCAGTAACAGCGGGTTCTATGAGCTCGGCAATCGAGTCTGTAAGTGCCATCTTTAAATCTCCTTATTAAGTTGTAAGGAGAAATTTATCACCAATTACAGGGAGTTCAAAAGCGAGAGGATGCGATCGACGGCGTTATCTACGGCCACCTCGGACTTCTCGCCGCTCTTGCGGATTCGAAGCTCGACATTGCCTTCAGCAAGAGCCTTTCCAACCACAACAATCACAGGAATTCCAATGAGCTCTGCATCTTTAAACTTAACTCCTGCGCTTGGATCGCGACGATCATCGAGCATCGTACTTACACCCTTGGCTTCAAGAGCTAAAGCAATCTCCTCTGCTTTAGCAAAGATTGCATCATCCTTACCTGTAGCAACGATATGAACCTTGGCTGGGGCTATTTCAACCGGCCAAGAAAGTCCAATCTCATCATGGGTCTGTTCTGCAACGGCGGCAACAGCACGCGAGACTCCGATTCCGTAGGAGCCCATTGTTACAACTTGAGACTTTCCATTTTGATCAAGCACGGTGAGGTTAAGCGCTTGCGCATACTTGCGACCGAGTTGGAAGATGTGACCGATTTCAATTGCACGATCTATTACAACAGGGGTCTGGCACTTTGGGCACTCATCTCCTGCGCGAATCTCAGCGGCTTCGACGTATGCATCGACTGTGAAGTCGCGACCATTGACAACGTTTCGAGCGTGGGTGTCCTTCTTATTTGCACCGGTTACCCAAGAAGTTCCTGGAGCAACACGAGGATCTGCATAAACGGTAACTCCGTTCTTCTTAGCATCCTGCGGTCCGATGTAACCCTTGACCAGTCCCTTGAACTTTGCAAAGTCAGCATCTTCAAAGGTGCGAATCTCTGAAACTCCAGGTAATCCTGCTTGTAAACGTTTGAGATCAACTTCGCGGTCACCTGGAACTAGTACAGAGATTGCTTTGTCATCTGCCATGAGCATGACATTCTTCAAAGTATCTGCTCCTGTGTAGCCTCCGCCGAACTTGGCGTTGAGAAGCTCAACCAAGGAGTCAATTGTTGGAGTATTTGGTGAGTCAAAAGCCTCTGCCGCTGCAACGCCCTTTGGATCAGATGGAGCAACAGTTGTCACCATCGCCTCAACATTTGCTGCGTATCCACACTTTTCGCAGAGAACGTAGGTGTCCTCGCCGGTATCGCATGGAGCTAAAAACTCCTCAGAGGATGAGCCGCCCATTGCACCGGCAACTGCTGAGACGATGTTGTATCGAAGCCCAAGTCGATCAAAGGTTTTAATGTAAGCGGCGCGATGTTTTTGATAAGACTCAACCAAACCTTCATCTGTTATATCAAATGAGTATGAGTCCTTCATAACAAACTCACGGCCGCGGATGATTCCAGAGCGTGGACGGGTTTCATCACGGTACTTAGTTTGAATCTGATAAAGGGAGAGCGGTAAGTCCTTATAAGAGGAGTACTCGCCCTTAACCATCAAGGTAAACATCTCTTCATGTGTTGGCCCAAGAAGGTAATCTCCACCTTTGCGATCCTGCAATCTAAAGAGATCGGGGCCGTACTCTTCCCATCGATTGGTCTGCTCGTACGGCTCTTTAGGAAGCATTGCTGGAAAGTGAACCTCTTGAAACCCTGCAGCATCCATCTCTTCTCGCACAACACGTTCGATATTGCGAAGTGTGATGTAACCAAGTGGAAGCCAGGAGTAGATACCTGCGGCGATTCGGCGGATGTAACCGGCGCGAACTAGAAGGCGGTGACTTGCGACCTCAGCATCTGCGGGATCATCTCGCAGGGTTCGCAAGAAGAGCGTAGACATTCGCAACATGCGAGGAGCCTAACTGATGTTGACTGTTGGTTGACCGCTTGAAACGCCAGCGGCCTCCATCTCTTCCGCTAAACGCATAGCCTCTTCGATTAAAGTTTCAACGATCTGTGCTTCAGGAACGGTCTTGATTACCTGACCCTTTACAAAGATCTGTCCCTTGCCGTTACCGGAAGCAACACCCAGATCGGCTTCGCGAGCCTCGCCTGGACCGTTAACAACGCAGCCCATGACGGCAACGCGAAGAGGAACTGTCATTCCCTGTAAACCTGCTTGTACCTTTTCAGCCAATGTATAGACATCTACCTGCGCGCGACCACATGATGGGCAGGAGACAATCTCAAGTTTACGTTGGCGAAGATTAAGTGATTCGAGAATTGAGATTCCTACCTTTACCTCTTCAACTGGGGGCGCTGATAGAGATACACGGATAGTGTCTCCAATGCCCTCTGCAAGAAGAATGCCAAAAGCGGTTGCAGATTTAATCGTTCCTTGGAAGATTGGTCCGGCCTCTGTAACGCCTAAGTGCAACGGATAATCACACTTTGAAGCTAGTAGGCGATAAGCGTTGACCATCGTTACAGGATCGTGGTGCTTTACAGAGATTTTGATATCTGAAAAACCATGCTCTTCAAAGAGAGATGCCTCCCACAGAGCTGACTCAGCAAGTGCTTCAGGGGTTGCTTTGCCGTACTTAGCTAATAGACGTGGATCAAGAGAGCCGGCATTAACGCCGATGCGGATTGGGATACCGGCATCGCCTGCAGCTTTAGCAACCTCTTTAACCTTGTCATCAAACTGCTTAATATTTCCGGGATTTACACGAACTGCAGCACACCCGGCATCGATAGCGGCGAAGATGTACTTTGGTTGAAAGTGGATATCTGCAATGACTGGAATCTGTGACTTCTTTGCAATCTGCGCTAACGCATCTGCATCATCCTGGCTAGGAACTGCAACGCGAACGATTTGGCAACCAGATGCGGTGAGCTCTGCGATCTGCTGCAAAGTTGCGTTGACATCGGCGGTGAGGGTTGTACACATCGATTGAACGCTAACCGGAGAATCGCTACCGACCGCTACAGAGCCAACTTTGAGCTGCTTGGTCTTGCGACGGGGGTGCAGAGTTGGGGGTGGTGCGGCTGGGATTCCGAGATCGACCATGTTCGTATTCTGCCTCAGAACTAGAGATTGAGCGAAACAGGATTGAAAATATCGGCGATGAGAAGGAGCACAGTCATCGCAGCAAG
>Ga0222712_10002198_pt1 | contig 22729 bp, 36 predicted proteins | sample C33_657DmetaG_FD_165043 | JGI IMG/M metagenome (GOLD analysis project Ga0222712, IMG submission 165043) | Estuarine water microbial communities from San Francisco Bay, California, United States - C33_657D | ecosystem: Environmental > Aquatic > Marine > Unclassified | place: USA: California... | reverse complement strand
CTCTGCATATTCTTGATAATGTGCTTGGCGATTTCACGCCAGTTTACATCAGACAAGAAAGCGAGAGCATAGTCCCTTGCCAACCCAGGCTGACTCATGAGGTCGATCAATTCTTCAGCGTGTGCCTTTAGATCATGGCCCAAATCGTATGCTTCCTGATCCAGATCAAACCCAGACTCCAGCCCAATATCGCTGAAAATCTCCAGGTTAACCCGCCAAGTGGCGTAATTTGTCCATCCATTGTAGGTTTTATCGCTCATGCTGTCACCTCTTTAGCCATCAAGCGATTAAGACAATCACACAATTCATCCAGGCTATAAGATTGAAACACAATCCCACCCCCATAAGATTTATTATGGTATTTGCGTCCACCGGCTTTATTGGCAAGCTTACAGGCCATAGCGTAACGCTCTGACAGCCCGTATCCAATACCCTTGTCAGACCCGTGTACGTCAAGGGACAGAAAATGGCACACATAACGAGGGTTTCCGTTTACATCATTACGCACACGTTCAAAAGCATTACGGTCGATTGTTTTCATGATTGCATATCCTTTGCAAGTTAAAGTTAAAGAGAATTATTCGCACAGGTTTCCAAAGTATTCCGACAGCATATCTTCATTCTCGAAATTATTGGTGTCTGCCTGTAATTGAATTGCACTATCGTCCTGAAACCACAGGCTATCGCCTGTCTCATTGTCGATTATTTCATATGCCCATCCGTTACCGTGTGAGATAACAGAATAACGGTCTGATTGTGTGTTGAATTGCATCATGGTATCAATCCTTGATAAGCGTGAATCGGTGCAACAGCGCACCCGATAGCCCCCATTAGAGGCTATCAGTTGACCTGTTAATCTAATGTTTTCAATGGCCACAATGCGCCATTAGACATTTCGACATAGTGTGTGCCATGCATAAACCCCATGCGATTCATTCTAGCCTTGATCGCTCGTGCATAGGTATAGGATCGCTTGTGATCTGTATCGCTCAGGTACAGACTAGGGTCTGTAGCGTGATTGTAGGCAGAACACAGGCCGATAATGGTAGTCCCTGCCTTCCACATTGACCCATTAGACTTGTAGACAATAAACTGTTTCATGGTTTCCCTCACTTGGTAAGAATGTCAAAGTATGCCAGAGCGGCCATTGTCAGGCAGAGACCTATGGCGATGGCGAGAATGTAGTCTAGGATGCTGGATTTCATGGTTCAAGCCTCGCATTGTTTACAGTTACAGGGAATAACTTCCCATTTGATGGATTCTCTCAATTCTCGCATGGTATCGTATCCCTTGATGTGCACTAGGTCATCATAGAATCTGAATCCCTTGGGCAGGTTCAGAATGTAAGACCCCGGCTCATCGGTGTCCACGTCCCTTGCCACGTTTAGTTTGTATTTCATGGTGTATCCTTGTGTGTTAAGGGTTTCATTGTAGCCCCCTTGCGAGGGCTGAATATAGGTGTTTACCCTTGTTTGCTGACATTATCAGAAATGTAGTCCAGGCACACGTCCAGAGAATCATAGGTGAACTCTGTTTTGCCTGTCAGGGTATTACGGACGCTGAAGGGATTGTAAGCGTTCTTTTGCTCGTTGAACAGGACAACATATTGACCCTCTGCGTGAACGATTTTGTGTGTAACCATGGTGCTGATCCTTTGCAAGTGTTGGTGATGTAAGTATAAGGCAGGTTTTGAGGCCTGCCTATGGGTGTTTACCCTTGGACAACCATTTCAATCTTAAGGGAGAATATCTGCATCCCTTCGGTTGCGGCCTTAGCACGCACGAATGCGTCCGCCGTGTTGCTGTCCGGTGCTCGGACAGTGGCGGTGTAGGTTGAAACCTTGCCGTCTACCCTGGCTGTCAGGGTTGCGTTCCAGGTGCTGTTGCGTGTCATAGTGTGGATCCTTCACAGGTTCTGGTTCTGCGGTATTGCTGAACCATTAGGGATAGTATCGCACAGGTTTTCTGCCTGTGCATTAGGGGAAACCCTAGGTTTGCCTGTCTTTACATATCTTTACATTAGACCGATTTAAACGGCCTCAGAGCGATTATTTCAGTTCAGGCTACCTACCCCTTGGAAAATGTTATCCACACCAGTAGTGGTGCTTATCCACAGATTCAACTCTTATATAAGACTGACAACCTGTGGATAACCCTGGCACAGACCTTGCATGGTACTGTATAGCTGTACAGTATAGGGTAAACCCCTAGTACCCTTAAGAGCCACCTACACCGCCCCTCACACCTGCCCAATTGAGAATGATTCTCATTTAAGTTTCATGCACTTTTGTTGCACTGCAACATACTAATGACCCGCTGGTCAGTAACCTTATTGAGAATCCATTATCATTAGCGTTAGTGAGTACTTGCTAGCACTCTAGTGACGTGAGTGCTAACTAACTTAGTTACTTACTGACCAGTCAGTCATTAGTGACGCTAGTGAGTACTTACATAGGGGGGGAGGGGTGTGGCTCTGGTGTTTACTTTTGCGGATACCTCTAGCGTTCACAAAAAAGTAAAACTAGACCCTAAAAGTAACTAAATAGTACATTTAATTAGGGACAGATGAGATCACGTAAGTTATTGAAAGATAAAGACAATTAGCTACAGAAGACATAATTTAACATAATATTGTAAAAGGAGACCTTTAAAGGGCAGACGTGCACCCTGGAAGGGGACTATAAAGTGAAGTTCGATTAAGTAAAAAGACAATAAATCTTAATCTTTTGTCATAAAAAGCTTGACAAGTGCACAAAAGTATGCTAAAGTATCTTTAGAGTATACTTTAGAGCTTTAATGTATACTTTAATGTACTCTAATGCGTTAAAGTAACTTTAATGTTAAATATTAATTATTAATAAATATATAAGATATACATTAAAGTACATTAAAGATATAAGGTACTCTAAGATTTTTGTCTAAACAACCATGTCCCAAAGGATAAACATGGAAACAGAACCGAAGAAACGTGGTCGTGGAAGACCCAAGAAGGGAGAGATTGTCGCCCTTAAGAAAAAGAATACTGGTGTTGTAGGTCGTCCCAAGGGTGATACGGCTATCATCAATGAGTACAAACTCAGGATGCTTAATTCACCTAAGAGCGCAAAGGTGCTTGAGGCCATTTATGATGCTGCTTTGGATAATGAACATAAGAACCAAGCTGCTGCATGGAAGTTGATTGTCGATCGTATTGTGCCTGTCTCAGCTTTTGAGGCTTCAAAGCAGGGTGGTAGTACCCCAAGTATCAGTATCAACATTTCTGGTCTCCAAAGCCCTTCTGTGGGCCTTGATGAGCCGATTGAGGTGGTAGAGGACGTGACTGACGTGGAAATTAAGGATTACCATGACCAGCCTTAACTTCCAACTTTTACGGTGGCAACAAGAGGTCTTTGGGTCTAAGAAGCGATTTAAGGTTGTAGCGGCAGGTCGTCGATGTGGTAAGTCCAGGTTGTCTGCTGTTACCTTGTTGATTGAGGGTTTGAATTGTCCTGACGGTTCTGCGGTGATGTATATCGCTCCAACGCTGGGACAGGCTAGGTCGATTATCTGGGATTTACTACATGAGCTGGGCAGACCAGTGATTAAGTCCAGTCACGTGAACAACCTCGAAATCACGTTGATAAACGGACGAAAGATACTGGTTCGGGGCGCTGATAACCCAGACTCTTTGCGTGGTATGTCTCTGACTTATGTGGTCCTAGACGAGTGTGCATTCGTTAAGCAGGATGTCTGGGAAAAGATTATCCGAGCTTCTTTGTCTGACAAGAAGGGTAGAGCATTGTTTATTTCTACTCCCTCTGGCAGGAACTGGTTTTATGACGTGTTCCAGTTAGGTCAGACGGAAGATGAAGAGTGGAAGAGTTGGCACTTTACCACCAAGGACAATGAAACCATTGATCCGAAGGAAATTGAGGCTGCTCAGAAGACTCTCAGCTCTTTTGCTTTTAAGCAGGAATATCTGAGTTCCTTTGATACCGCAGGAGCTGACGTATTCAAGGAAGAATGGTTTAAGGAAGCAAAGGAGCCTCAGTTTGGGGCTTACTATGTTGCAGTGGACTTGGCTGGGTTTGAGGATGTGGCTAAGAATGCTGGAGCATCCAAGAAGCGATTAGATGAGACTGCTATTGCTATTGTTAAGCTTTTGGATAATGGTGATTGGTGGGTACACAGCATTGAGCATGGCAGATGGGACATTAGGCAGACTGCTGTCAATATTCTGAAGACCATCAGGGATTTCCAACCGAGTGCTATCGGTATTGAGCGAGGAGCATTGAAGAATGCTGTCTTACCTTATTTAAACGACTTGATGAGGAAGAATAACATCTATGCCCATATACATGATCTTACTCACGGTAACAAAAAGAAAGTGGACAGAGTTATCTGGTCACTGCAAGGTCGCTTGGAGCATGGTAGAATCACATTTAATGAGAATGAAGATTGGACTGAGTTTAGGGATCAACTCGTCATGTTCCCTACCAATGGCGTGCATGATGACCTAGTGGATGCTTTGAGTTATGTGGATCAGCTTGCGGTTGCTAACTACAACGCTGATTATGAGGAAGATGAGTTTGAGATTCTTGACCCAATAGCAGGATACTGATTATGAAACAAGGACTGTACGCAAACATCAACGCCAAGCGTAAGCGCATCGAAGCTGGTTCGGGGGAGAAGATGAGGAAACCTGGAAGCAAAGGTGCTCCCACGGCTCAGGACTTCAAGGACTCTGCCAAGACCGCCAAGAAGGGAAAGAAAAAGAATGGCTACTGATTCAAGGCTTGCTCGTGCTGGTGTTAGTGGTTACAACAAACCAAAGAGAACACCAAACCATCCTACAAAAAGTCACATTGTTGTGGCTAAGGATGGCGATGAAATTAAAACAATTCGCTTTGGGCAGCAAGGTGTACAAGGTTCTCCTGAAGGATCGGCCCGTAACAAGTCTTTCAAGGCTCGACACGCACAGAATATCGCCAAAGGGAAGATGTCTGCGGCGTGGTGGGCTGACCGCGTGAAGTGGGGCGGTAAATAATGCCGTTTCCTTTAGAAGTTCCTGATACGGTTTTTAAAAACGAAAACAATCGATGGGTTCGTTATTGTCCCCAGTGTAATAATCAAATAACGCATCTGCGCAGAAATTATTGCATTGGCGCTCATAATATAGAACAACCTTGTAAGGCTTGTAGTAATAAAACTAATAAAGCCTCGGGAATGGTCGGTGCAGTTCGTCTTGCTTGGTATGAATCTTTTTCAAAAAGTGCTCTTGTACGGGGATACTCTTGGGATTTAACACCTGAACAGATTAATGAATTGTATGAAGAACAGAATGAAGTTTGTGCTCTTTCTGGACTGTCAATCGGCTGGAGTAAAATAGGATGGGATCACACAGCGTCTATTGATCGTATTAATAACAATGAAGGATATTTTTTAGAAAACATCCAGCTTGTACATAAAAAGATAAATATGATGCGTGGCACTCTTTCTGTAGAAGAATTTACAGAACTATGCGCTGCGGTTGCTGACAAAGTTAAATGGTAAGGAAACAAATGGAAAACAACCAATTTGAAGAACCGACAGAGTCCGATAAGGAGCTGGTATCTTTTGTGACGGATCACGTTACTCGTTGGCGTGATTATCGGGATACGAACTTCTTGGATGCTTGGCTTGAGTATGAGCGTATCTTCCGTGGTCAATGGGCTTCTGAGGATAAAACCCGTGATTCAGAGCGTAGTCGTATCATTTCCCCTGCCACGCAGCAGGCGGTAGAGACTCGTCATGCTGAGATCATGGAAGCTATCTTTGGTCAAGGTGAGTTCTTTGACATTGAGGATGACATCAAGGATGTGGATGGTAATCCATTTGATGTGGAAGCAATCAAGAATCTGTTGATGGAAGACTTCAAGAAAGACAAGATAATCAAGGCTGTGGATTCTATTGAACTCATGGCAGAGATCTACGGCACAGGCATTGGCGAGATCATCGTCAAGGATGAAAAAGAGTTCACGCCTGCCACTCAGATGATTCCTGGTGTTGCTGGAGCTGCTGCGATTGGGGTTAAGGAGACTGACCGTATTGCAGTTAAACTAAAGCCTGTTAACCCTAAGAACTTCTTGATTGACCCCAACGCTGACAGCATTGAAGAGGCTTTGGGCGTTGCTATTGAGAAGTATGTGTCTATCCACAACGTGGTTAAGAACATGGAGAATGGAACCTATCGTAAGGTTGACATTCAAGGCTCAGGTGATGATCCTGATCTGGATCCTACGCAAGAGGTTCAGCAATACCAAGATGACAAGGTTAAGCTGTTGACCTATTATGGCTTGGTTCCTCGTGAGTATCTGGAAGGTTTGGAGAATGACGGTGAAGAGGTTGAAGACCTGTTCCCTGAAGAGTCTGTGGCTGATGAGTATTCCGATCTGGTTGAAGCCATCATTGTTATTGCTAACGACAGCCAGTTGCTAAAAGCTGAAGCGAATCCTTACATGATGAAGGATCGTCCTGTGATTGCCTATCAGGATGACACGGTTCCTGGTCGCTTCTGGGGCCGTGGTACGGTTGAGAAGGCCTACAATATGCAAAAGGCTGTTGATGGTCAGCTCCGTGCTCATATGGACTCTTTGGCCCTTACAACGGCTCCCATGATTGCCATGGATGCCACCCGTATGCCTCGTGGCGCTAAGTTTGAGATCAAGCCTGGTAAGGCTCTTCTCACCAACGGTACTCCTAGCGAGATTCTGTTTCCGTTCCACTTCGGTCAAACGGACAATAATGCAGCAGCAGCGGCTCAGAACTTTGAGCGTATGCTTTTGCAAGCAACTGGTACTGTGGATTCAGCAGGCATGCCGTCTAATGTTCCGAGGGACGCTGGAGCTGGTGGCATGTCGATGGTTATGGCAGGCATCATCAAGAAGTACAAGCGTACCTTGACGAACTTCCAAGAAGATTTCTTGATTCCTTTCATTAACAAGGCTGCATTCCGTTATATGCAGTTTGATCCTGAGCGTTATCCGTCTGTGGATATGACGTTTGTTCCTACTGCTACGCTGGGTATCATGGCCCGTGAGTACGAACAACAACAGTTTATTGGATTGTTGCAGACCCTTGGCCCTGACACGCCTGTGTTGCCTGTGATCCTGAAGGGTATCTTGCAGAACAGCTCTCTGTCGAATCGTGCTGAACTGATGCAAATGTTGGAGCAGATGAGCCAACCCAATCCTGAGGCACAGCAGGCAGCATTGATGCAGCAGCAGGCTCAGATGCAGCTTGTACAGGCTCAGGTGGCTGAGTTGCAGTCCAAGGCTGCTAAGCAGGCTGCTGAGGCTCAGAAGGCCTCTGTAGAGGCTCAGTTGGCTCCTCAAGAGGCTCAGGCTAAGGTTGTGGCTGCTTTGAGCACTAACTTGCAGGATAACGCAGAGTCTAAGGACTTTGAGCGTAGGGTCAAGATTGCTGAATTGAGCTTGAAAGAGAAGGAAATTAACCAGAATTTGGAGGTTGTGAAGCTTCAGACCGCTGGTGGTGTTAAGTACGCCCGTAAAGACATGGAACTGTTGAAGAAAGCAGAAGGTAGCCTATGACGCTAAATGACATTATCAATACGGATGCCTCAGAAGAGGCTAAATTGACCGCAATGGCAATGATTCTCAACAAGATGTTGAACTCTATTGAGACTCGGTTGAACGAAGTTGAGATCACTGCTGGCCCTAAAGGAGATAAGGGCGACAAAGGCGATAAAGGAGATCCTGGGATTCCAGGTAAAGACGGTCGTCAAGGGGTGGATGGACGGCCTGGACGAGACGGACGAGACGGTGTAGACGGTAAAGACGGCCCTCAGGGTATCTCTGTTGTTGATGCTCGTGTGGACTTTGACGGCAAACTGCTGCTAACTCTCTCTAACGGTGCTGAAATTGACGCAGGTGAGATCATTATCCCTGAAAATAACCAGATTGCGGTGACAAACTACAACGCTTCTGTGTACAAGAACTACACTGCCTCGGTTTTGAGCATTACTGGCTACGTTGAAGTCCAGGATGAAAAAGGAATTGCACGAAAGTTAGCAGTTGTTGAATAAAAATGCTTGACAAAGTACACTTTTTAGTGTACACTACGTTATTATTAATACATAGGTTCTCCTAATGGATAAAGAACTACAGATTTACTACGAAGAACAGTTTTCGATGATGTCCACCAAAGGGTGGGCTGATTTGTTAGAGGATTTCCAGAAGTTAAAGTCCAATTTAAACGATTTATCTACTGTCGCTGATGCTCAACAGCTTTTTTACCGTCAAGGACAGTTAGACATGCTTAATTTGGTACTGCAACGTAAGGAAATGTGTGAGAAAGTCTACGAGGAGCTTGAAGATGAAAAGAATCTTTGAGTTCATGTGTGACGATGCTCACATTTCGGAGGCATTGGTTGATGATAGTGTCCGAGCATGGCCTTGTGTCCATTGCTCACAAGATGCTTCTCGCATTATCTCCAAACCCAGAGTCAAGTTAGAGGGATTGTCAGGTGATTTCCCTACTGCCTATGACGCTTGGGAGCGTAAGAGAGCTGAGAAATTGGCGATTGAGCGCAAACAAAACGGAACAGAAGACTTTGCTTAAGTCCGTTCCATTCTAAAAATTACTCCTAGAACCGTTAATTCGGCAGGAAAGAGGTGGGTATGGCATTATTTGACGATGAAATCGAGCAGCCTAGTGAATTCGAGGCTGAAGAACAGAAACAACAAGCTGCTGAGGTAAAACAAGAGGCAGCACCAGAGCAAGAAGCTCCCAAGATTCCCGAGAAATATGCGGGCAAGAGTCTTGATGAGATTATTAAGATGCACCAAGAGGCTGAAAAGCTTATTGGTAGGCAGGCTCAGGAGGTTGGAGAGGTTCGGAAGCTTGCAGACGAATTGATTAAGCAACAACTTGAGAGTAAGACACCAGAGCCTACTGTAAATGAAACTGAGATAGATTTCTTTGAGAATCCTCAGAAGGCTATTCAGAAGTCAGTTGAGACACATCCAGACGTTGTTGCAGCTAAACAAGCTGCTTCTGAGTTTAAACGGATGCAAGTTCAACAGAAGCTGGCGCAGAAGCATCCTGACTTTGGAAACATTGTTCAAGATGCAGAGTTTGCTGATTGGGTTAAATCTAGCCCTGTTCGCATTGGACTTTATGCTAAGGCTGATGGTGAGTTTGATTTCGATGCTGCTGATGAGTTGCTTTCTACATTCAAGCAGATCAAGGGCGTAAAAAACAGACAAGTAGAGGAAGCAGGTGAGGAAACTCGCAAGCAGAACTTGAAAGCTGCCGCTGTTGATGTGAGTGGAACTGGAGAATCAAGTAAAAAAGTCTATCGCCGTGCCGACCTGATCCGGCTACAGCTAACCGACCCTGACCGTTATCAGCAACTACAGCCTGAAATCTTCAAGGCTTATGCTGAGGGGCGGGTCAAATAAACAATTAACTTTTCAAGGAAACTTTTAAAATGGCAACTACTTTTGCAGGCACTAATGCCGTAACGACTACTTCTGCAGCTAACTTCATTCCTGAAATTTGGAGTGATGAAATTGTTGCAGCGTATAAGAAAAACCTGGTGATGGCGAACCTGGTTAAGAAGATGAACTTCCGTGGCAAGAAGGGTGACACTGTTCACATTCCCGCTCCTGCCCGTGGCTCTGCTTCTGCCAAGGTTGCGGCTAACACCGTGACGTTGATTGCTGAGAGCAACAGCGAGATTCAAGTGGCGATTACCAACCACTACGAATATTCGCGTTTGATCGAGGACATCGTGGAAGCTCAAGCTCTGTCGAGCCTGCGCGGTTTCTACACGGAAGACGCTGGCTATGCTTTGGCTAAGCAAGTTGACTCCAGCCTGATTCAGTTGGGTCGTGGCGCTAACGCTGGTAACGCCGCTAACCAGCAATACGCTGGTGGCTTGATTGGTTCTACCGGTGCTGCTTACACCTACAGCTCGTCTAACGCTGCTGCTATCGCTGACCAGGGTATCCGTAAGGCTATCCAAGTGTTGGATGATAACGATGTGCCGATGGACGGTCGTTCTTTGGTTGTTCCTCCTGTTGCTCGTAACAGCATGTTGGGTATCGCTCGTTTCACCGAGCAAGCCTATCGTGGCAATGGCAACACCTTGGTGAACGGCGAGTTCGGTGACATCTATGGCGTGAAGGTCTATGTGTCCACCAACTGCGATACCACTGCTGCTGCAACCCCTGACAAGGTGGCTCTGTTGTTCCAGCGTGACTTTGCTGTGTTGGTTGAGCAGCTGGGTGTTCGTACCCAGACGCAGTACAAGCAAGAATTCCTTGCTAACCTGCTGACCGCTGACACGCTGTATGGCGTGGCTGAGATGCGTGACAAGAACTGCGTCCCGCTGATCGTGCTGGCTTAATAACTATAACTCGTTAAGAGCTTGCACCCCTAAGGCTCCATCTCAAAAGGATGGAGTCCTTTTTAAAGAGCCCTACGGGGCTTTTCAGAAAGGATAGATGATGGCAACATTCAAGATGATTGACAATGACGATCCTAACCGTTATGCGGTTGTGGTCGAAGAGGGAGACATTCGTAGCTTTATGAACAATCCTGAGTGGGTATTGGTTCCTGAGGTTCCTGTCGAGGAGGCTCCTAAGAAGGCTTCTAAGGCCAAGAAAGAAGAACAGTAATGTTTACTTACCCGTCAGTTTACATTACGTTGCCCAATGGCGCTACCGCAATGGTGGCGTGGGAAATCACAAGCGTGGCGGGCTTGCAAGCATGGATTGATTACATTCCTGTAACGATCACTCAATCCACTACTGCTGCTAAGCAGAACACCTTTGACTATGATGGTGCTATCAGTGCTAAGCTGATGGGGGATGTTACTGGTTTGATTGCTGGAACTGATTACATCAAGGTGTATCAGGTAACGTCTGGTACTCCTTGGATTGACTATATTCCTTTGTATGACTACCAATCCGGTAGCGTAAACAACTTGTTGCTTGAGAGTGGGGATGACTTCCTGCTTGAAGAAGGTTCACTAATTCTCCTAGAGGGCTAATATGGCTGACACTAAAATATCGGGTTTAACAGCCCTTACAGGGGCTAACACAGCCTCTGGTGACTTGTTGACTATTGTGGACATTAGCGATACCACAATGGCTGCTACGGGCACTAACAAGAATATTACGTTAACTGAGCTTCAGAGTGCTCCTGTGTCTGCTGGCACAGCCAACGGAGTAGCGTACCTCAACGGCTCCAAGGTAGTCACCACTGGTTCTGCTCTGGTCTTTAATGGTACTAATTTAAGTGTTGGAACAACTGCTTTGTCAGGCGGTAAATTTTCTACCATTGCTGACTTAACTGCGGTAAACGGAGTTGTAATTCGCGATAGCGCAACAGCCTATGCAAACAATGACAACTATGTTTTGTTGCAAAACAGCACAGGGTCTACTGCGGGTGGATTGACTCACCCTGCATCGCAAAGCCTTGGTATTTGGGGATTTGACGATATTCGATTTGTCCAAGGGTCTGGATCAACAGAGCAAATGCGCCTAACCAGCACAGGGCTAGGTATTGGTACTACAAGTCCTGCTGTGAATTTAGATGTGAGTTCTAGCACCGGAACTGAAATTATCACACGCAGAAACGGTGGAAGAACAGTCAATACCTATGCTGACGGTGTTAACGCAATTCTTGCTTATAGTACAGGCGCATTAAGAATTGGCGAAACTACCAGTACTGTTGGAGCAAACTTTACAGAACGCGCTCGTATAGACTCCTCCGGTAACTTGTTAGTGGGGACTACGAGTGCTATTGGAAGGACTGGTATTAGTGGTCAACTTGCAATATCTGCCGCTTCTGGCAGAGATGCAGGTTATTTTTTGCAAACTACAAATAGCCAATTTGCAATTACCAGTCATGTAAATACTACAACCGGAACTCGTTATCATGTTGGTTTTGGTGATGGAACAACATGGACTGAAAGAGGAACTATTTCTACAAACGGGTCTGCAACTTCCTACAATACATCTTCTGATTACAGACTTAAAAACATTACAGGGCCAATTACTAATAGCGGAGCATACATTGATAGCTTGAATCCTGTTGAAGGTACTTGGAAAGAAAATGGTTCTGTTTTTGTTGGTTTGATTGCTCACGAAGTTCAGGAAGTTTCCAGAACCAGCATAGCCACCGGAGAAAAAGACGGTGAAAAAATGCAAAGCATGGATTACTCAAGTGCTGAAATCATCGCCAACCTGATCGCAGAAGTGAAATCCCTCCGTGCCCGTGTGGCAGCTCTAGAATCTTAAAAGGAAAAACCATGACTATCACCTGGACAATCACTAATCTCGACCGCCGTACCTCTGACGGTTTCGTAACCACTGCTCACTGGACTGCTTCCGCAGTAGATGGAGACTTCTCTGCCTCTATCTATTCCACCTGCGGTTGGACAGAAGGGACTCCTGCGGTTCCTTATGATTCACTGACTCCTGAAGCTGTTCTGGCCTGGGTGTGGGCCTCTGGCGTGGACAAAGCAGCCACTGAAGCTGCCTTGGCTGCACAGATTGCCGCACAGAAGAATCCTGTCACTGCTACTGGACTTCCTTGGTAATCTGTGGTATGCTCCTGTTTTAACTTTAAGGAGCTACTATGATTAACCTTTCTTTTGAACTCAGCGAAATCCAACACTTGTTAAGCCTCCTCGGTAATCTCCCCACGCACACAGGTGCTTATCCTTTAGCGGTGAAGATTAAAGAACAAGCAGAGGCTCAACTCCCTGCACAAGAACAACCACAAGAGAGCTAAATGGAAGACATAAGCCATAAAGAAATCTATGATCGCCTTGTTCAGGTTGAACAGAAGGTGGACAAGATTGATTCCAACACCAAAGATATGGTCAATGCCTTTAATGCTGCCTCCGGTGCATTTACGGTGTTGGAGTGGCTTGCTAAGGCTGTGAAGCCTCTTCTCATCCTTGTTGCTTTTGTAGGGGCTATTTATGCCGCTGTAGAGCATAAGATCACTCACTAAGGAACTAACATGATGTCTAAAGGCCAAAAGAAGATCGGTAAAGTTATGCGTGAGTACAAGGAAGGTACTCTGCATAGCGGTAAGGGTGGCCCTGTGGTGAAGAACCGTAGGCAAGCCGTTGCAATAGCAATGAGCGAGGCTAATATGCCCATTCGTGGTCAGCGCACTGCCACTAACAAGAAGAACAAGAAGAAATGAGGCCAGTAACCGTTGGTTCTAACTTAGTAGCTGCTACCCCGACAGTTGTTTATACTGTTCCTAACGGGTATTATGCTAAATGGAATTTGCTGTATGCTTTGAACGGTACTGGTTCTACAAAACATCTTACGGTGACTTGGAGAGATGTTAGTGCTGGTGTAGACATTAACATTCTGTATCAATACAGCATCAGCACAAAAGATTTTCTGAAGATTGACGGTGGTGCTTATATGGTGATGGAAGAAGGCGATTATATTACCGTTACTTCAGAGTCTGGAAGCTCTTTCACCACAATCTGTACATTTGAAGTAGATAAGAAAGCAGTTGTATGACTTATTTAGAACTTGTTAACGATGTTCTCACGAGAATGCGTGAGCCTACTGTTACGTCTGTGAATCAGAACACCTTGTCTACTTTGATTGGTAAGTTTATCAATGATGCCAAGAGTCAAGTAGAAGCAGCATACAGTTGGAATGCTCTGATGGATGACATCAGCATCACTACCAATTCCACCGACTATAAGTATGCTTTGTTGGTTAATACCAAATACAAGATCGACCAGATCCTCAACCTGACTAAAAACATTGAAGTAACCAACAAGCCTCGTGCATGGATGGTTAAGCATCAGAACCTCGGTAACGTGGTTAGTGCAGTTCCTAGTTATTATTGCATTGATGGCTCTGATGCCTCAGGTAATCCTCTGTTGTCTCTTTATCCCAAGCCTGACGGTGTTTATAGCCTGAAAGTGTTTGCTACCAATCCTCAGGATGCTTTGAGTGCATCCGCTGATGTGCTCTTGGTTCCTTCAGAGCCTGTGGTTCTTGGTGCTTTTGCTCGTGCTCTGGTGGAGCGAGGTGAAGATGGCGGGTTGAATAGCTCAGAAGCCTATGCTTTATATCGTACTGCTTTGAGTGACGCTATTGCTATTGAGTCTGCTACGGTGGTGGAAGAATCTGAATGGGTGGCTGTCTAAATGAGTCAACCAATCCAAACCTTTAGCATCACAGCTCCAGGCTTTTATGGGTTAAACACCCAGGATAGCTCTTTGGACTTAGCTTCAGGCTTTGCTCTTGTGGCTAACAACTGCGTTATTGACAAATATGGTCGAGTAGGTGCACGTAAGGGTTGGACAGCTAGTCACGCTACCTTAGCTGCTTTGGGTTCTAACAGCGTTAAAGCTATCGGAGAGTTAATCACTTCTGGTGGAACCTCTTATGTTATTGCAGCAGGTAACAACAAACTGTTTAAACTTGCCTCCGGGGTACTTACTGAGCTAACCTACGGCGGTGGCGGTACAGCTCCTACGATCACAGACAGTCATTGGCAGATTGCTTCTCTGAACGGTACGTTGTACTTGTTTCAATCAGGACATGATCCTTTGGTGTTCGCTCCAGGAACTTCTACAACGACTTATAGGCGACTTTCTGAGGTGTCTGGATACAGCGGTACGGTTCAGTCCTCTAATTGCGTCTTGAGCGCTTATGGACGACTCTGGAACGCTAATACAAGCGCCAACAAAGTAACTGTTCAATGGTCTGACATTCTTGCTGGTCAGGTGTATGCTACAGGCAGTGCTGGAACGTTGGATGTTAGCAATGTGTGGCCTAAGAACAGTGACAATATTGTGGCTCTAGGTGCTCACAACGGCTTCTTGTTTATCTTTGGTCGTAATAACATCTTGGTGTATCAGAATGCCTCTGATCCCTCGGCTATGAGCCTGTATGATGTAATTACAGGCATTGGCTGTGAAGCTAGGGACAGTGTTTGTAACACAGGTACGGACATTATCTTCCTGTCTTCCACAGGTGTGCGTAGTATCCTGAGGACAATCCAAGAGAAGTCTGCTCCTTTCCGTGACTTGAGCAAGAATGTTCGTGATGATCTTTTAGTAGCAGTCTCTGGAGAAAATACTGCAACAATTAAATCTGTGTATTCTCCTTTGGATGCGTTTTATTTGTTGTCTTTCCCTGGCTCTGGTATTGTGTACTGCTTTGATATGCGTACTCAGTTGCCTGATGGATCAGCGAGGGTGACCACTTGGGATTCTTTGATTCCTGCTGCTTTTACTGTTAAATCTGATGGTACTTTGTTGCTAGGCGTTAGTGGGTATATTGCTGAATATGGCGATTATACGGATAATGGATCCTCTTATTTGTTCCAGTATTACACCAACAATACTGACTTTGGTGCCCCCTCAGTTACTAGCATCCTTAAGAAGCTCTCTGCTGTGATTATTGGCGGGTCTAACCAAGACATGATCTTTAAGTGGGGGTATGACTTCACTGGAGATTATCAGGCCTCCAGTGCCAATATTCCTTTACAAGGTGTTGCATATTATGGTATAGCAGAATATAATATTGCAGAATATGCAGGTGGAACATCGTTACAGACTTTGGCTGTTTATCCTAATGGTTCAGGTAAAGTTGTGCAGACAGGCTATGAGACAGAAATCTATGGTTCTGCTCTAAGTATTCAAAAGATTGAAATTCAAGCAAAGAATGGAAAGGTAGTGTAATGTCAAACTACGTAAAGACCACTAACTTCACAAGCAAGGACTCTCTTGCTTCTGGAAACCCGCTAAAGATTGTTAAAGGTGCGGAGTTCGATGTAGAGTTTAACGCAATCGCTACCGCTGTTGCCTCTAAAGCTGATACTGAATCTCCTACGTTTACAGGCACTCCTGTGGCTCCTACGGCCTCAGCAGGTACTAACAACACGCAGATTGCTACCACTGCTTATGCAGACGCTGCTGTTGCTGCTGTGCCTAACTACTTGGATACGACTCGTATTGATGTAGCCAGTGCTTCTACGATTAACTTGACCACCAGTGCTCCTAACACTCGTCATATTAACATTACAGGTACAACGACTATTACAGGTTTCACTGTAGCCGCAGGTAAGACCTACTTTGTTCGTTTTGATAACTCATTGACGCTCACCAACGGGGCTTCTCTGGTGACTCAACTAGGTCGTAACATTGTCACGGCTGCTGGAGACACCTGTATCATTCGTGCTACTGCTGCTAACACGGTTGAGATTCTGGATTATTCTCCCGTCACCCCTGACAAGCAGATTCAAAGTATTACAGCTACAGTTGCCGCCAACGCCTTGACGGTAACCTTGAATCCTACTCGTCTTGATTTCCGTTCAGCTACGTTGTCTAGCGGGACTATCAATACTCGTTATATTCAATCGGCACTTACTTTGACTGTTCCTTCTGGCGCAACCCTGGGAACCACCAATGCAACAGCAAGTACATTGACTGTTCTGGCTCTTGATAATGCAGGAACCATTGAATTAGCAGTTATTAATACCAGTGCTACTACGTTTCTAAATGAATCAGGACTCATTAGTACAACTATCCTAGATAGTGCCTCTGATTCAACAGATGTGGCTTATTCTGCCTCAGCTCGGACCAACCTTCCTTTCCGTGTGGTTGGTTATATTACCTCCACTCAAGCAACAGCAGGTACATGGGCTACTTCTCCTAGTAATATTGCCGGAGGATCTGGGAATATTTACGCAGCAGTGGCTGTAAATACTGTCTTGTCTTCTGGCATTGGTGTTAATCAGACTTGGCAGAATATGCTAAGCCCCTCTGTGCAGCGTGCTAACAACACTACCTATACCAACAGCACCGGTAAACCAATTATGGTGATGGTTACTGGGCGCAACAACCGCTTATTTTTATATCAACGGGTCTATCGCAGCGGCAATTGGGGGTGATTATAACAACGGCAGTCCTTTTTCAGTCATCATCCCACCAGACTCTACTTACAAAGTAAGCACCGGAGTTTCTTACTGGTGGGAACTGCGTTAATTATGATTGTCCACCACTTCTCTGATGGTTTGTATTCCAAGGAAACACATATTCCTGCTGGGACTATGCTGATGCAACATAAGCACAGCTATAATCATATGAGCATCCTTGCTAAAGGTAAGGTAGTTGTTCTTGTTGATAATGAATCTAAGATTGTTGAAGCTCCAGCTTGTTTGGAGATTAGTGCTGGTAAGCACCACGCTGTTAAAGCTTTGACTGATTGTGTTTGGTTTTGTATTCATGCCACTGACGAGACTGATCCGTCTAAGGTTGATGAAGTCTTGATAAGTAAAGGGGAATAATATGCCGTGGATAGTTCCAGCCGCTATCATAGGTGGCAGTCTTTTAAGTGGAAGAAGCGCAGCAAACGCAGCAGAAGCGTCTGCTAACGCTCAGTTACAAGCAGGTCGAGAGGCTGCTGAAGCTTCTCGTTTCCGTCCAGTAGGTATCACTACTCGGTTTGGATCAAGCAACTTTCAGTTTGATCCTCAAGGTTATTTGACCGGAGCAGGCTACAGCGTATCTCCTGAACTGAAAGCTTATCAAGATCGTTTGATGAGCCTCACAGGGCAAGGACTCACGCAAGCCGAACAAGCCCAAGCTCAGTATGCTCCTTTGACAGGCGCTGCTAGTGGTTTGTTTAACCTTGGTCAACAGTATCTGGCTCAGTCTCCTGAGCAGGTGGCTCAAGACTATATCACCCGACAGCAGGCTTTGCTGGCTCCTGGACGTGAGCGTGAGAGCGCTGCCTTAGCCACTCGCTTGCAGAACACTGGTCGTGGTGGCCTAGCAATCGCTCAAGGTGGTGGCTTGCAAGCTGCTAACCCTGAAGCAGCAGCTTTGGCTAACGCTCGTGCCATGCAGGATCTTCAGTTGGCTGCACAGGCTAACCAAGCAGGTCAGCAACAGGTTCAGTTCGGTCAAGGACTCTTTGGTGCTGGCGCTGGTTTGTTGGGTAACTACTATGCTGGTCAGAATGCTGCCTTGGCTCCGTTCCAATCAACGCTGGGTTTGACTGGTACGATTGAGCAGTTGGGTCAATCTCCGTTGGACATTGGTGCTCAGTTGGGTGGTCGTAGCGCTACTGCTGGCGCTAATGTGGGCCAAGCGCTGTTGTCTAGCGGTATCAATGCTGCTCGTACTGCCCAGCCAGGAAATGCTTACAGTCCTTGGGGTTCTTTGTTCAGCGGTATCGGTTCTAATCCTCAGTTTGGTAGAGGTATTAGTAACTGGATGAGTGGTGGAGGTGGCTTACAAGGCTATGGAGGCATTAATCCCGTAACCGGCGAATACATGGGTTCTTTGGAGTTTTAATATGGCAACAGATATTGTTCAAGGTTTGTTCGGGATGACTCCTGAGAGTTATCAAATGCAACAACAGGCTGCTGCTCGTGAGCAGGCTATGCAATTTGCTAATATGGATCCCTTCCAACGTGCTGCTTATGGTACGTTCCTCGGCGGTAACATGCTTGGTGGTGCTATCGGAGGTGCTTTGGGTGCTCAAGACCCGATGCTTCAACGTGCAACGGCTGTTCGTAGTCTTGCTCAAGGAGTAGATATTTCTTCGACCAAAGGTCTGGAAGAATATGCGAACCGTCTTCAGCAAAATGGATTGACAGCAGAAGCTGCTCAGTTGGGTCAAGTGCTTGCCGCTCGTAGGCAACAAGATGCTCAAGCTGCTTTTACAGCCATGAAGACATCGCGTGAGTTGCAAGCCTACAGTCGTGAGGATAAACTACAAGCTGAGCTAGCTGCTTTGCCTGAGGGCGCTACAGAAGAAGATATTCTTAAAGTTATGCGTGTATATGGCGACCCTAAAACCATTGCAGCTGGTCTTGAGCGTAGCGCAGTCAAGAAAGCTGAGATTGAAGCTAAGGCTCAGTTGGAAAGAGAAAAAGCACAACTCCGAGCTGATGAGAAAGAGCGTGATCGTGCATTCAAAGAAGAGATGATTCGTCTTCAGGCTTCCTTGCGCCAGTCTAACACCGATCTTCAGCGCACCTTGATTCAACAGAAGATTGATGACCTGAAAGAAAAAGCTTCTGAGCGTGTAGATAAGAAGATTGCAGCAGCAGAGAGTGCTGTCGGAGCAGCAGATCGTATCATTGGTAAGGTTGACGAAGCTCTTCCCTTGGTGTCAGGGTTCACCACTGGACTGGGTTCTGTAACCTCGTTTATTCCTGGTACGCCCGGCGCTAACCTGCGTTCAACGATTGAAACCATCAAAGCTAACCTTGGTTTTGATCGTCTTCAGCAGATGCGTGACGCTTCTCCGACAGGCGGAGCACTCGGTCAGGTGGCTGTTAAAGAATTGGAAGCTTTACAGTCCTCAGTATCTTCTTTGGACTTGAATCAATCACCTGACCGTATTCGCAACAATCTGGAGCAAGTTAAAACTCACTATTCTCGCTGGCGTGATGCAGCTCTTGGTAAACTTCCGGCAGAAAAACGTCCTGAGCCTGGGGCTGGTGCATTGACTCCTTCTACGGCAACGACAGGAACTGGTGGATGGTCTATTAAAAAGGTTCAATAATGCCTAAGTTTCAAATTACCGCCCCTGACGGCAATACTTATGAGATTACTGCTCCTGAGGGGGCTACAGAAGCTCAGGTATTAGAATACGCTAAACAAAACTATGCCAAATCTTCTGTAGAGGCTCAGGCCCCGTCTACAACGGATCAGCTTAAGCGTCAGGCAGGCTTGACTGCTCGTACAGCTATCGAAGCTGCCTCCGCGCCTGTGAATGCTGTGGCTGACTTCCTTGCTGGCGCTTATAATCTAGGTGCGCAGGCGCTGGGTTCTGAAAGCAGGATTCCAACCATGACTCAGGTCCAGCAACGTGGACTGACTCAGATGGGTCTTCCTACACCTGAGACAACCGCTGAGAAAGTGGCTCAAGGAGGCGTGGCAGGTTTAATTGGAGGGGCTATCCCTGCAGCAGTGGCTCCTAGGACTATCCTAGGCGCTGACTTGGCTCGTGCGTTGCCTGCCTCTGCTGCGGCTGGTGCAGTGGCTCAGCCTGCTGCTGAAGCTGCCAAGGAGATCACTGGAAGTGACATAGCTGCCACGATTGCAGGCATTGGCGTAGGTGCTGTAGCTGCTGGTGGAGCTGGCAGACTCGCAGGTGCTATGGCTGCTGATAAAGCACCTGTAATTACTATGGAACAGGTCAAACAGCGTGCTCAACGATCTTACACGGCTATGGAAGATGCTGGGGTATCTGTCAAGCCTCAGAGTGCCTTAGGCATGGTTGCTGATATTCGTAACAGTCTGGAAAAGGCTAACTATCTTCCTCAAGACCCGGGCCAAGCCAAAATCAAGGTTGTTCTGGATAAATTTGAAGATATTATCGGTCAAAAGCGTGTCCCTTTCACTAAGCTGGAACAGATGCGTAGCCTCGCCAATGATGTCAAAGGGTCTACTGATCCCAATGTACGTCGACTTGGTGGAGTGATGGTATCTAAGCTTGATGATTATATTTCCAACCTCAACGGTAAGGATATTATCGCTGGTAAAGGCAACCTAGACGAAGCTGTTAAGAATGTCATGAATGCTCGTAAGGATTGGCGCAATCTTAGCCGAGCCAACGTGCTGGAAGATATTCTTGATGTTGCTGCGGTAAAGGCTGACAATCCAAGAGCTTCTGAAGCTGAACTGATTCGTAAAGGTTTTATTAATCTTGCCGCTAACAAAGACAAGATGCGTCTGTTCACGGAAGCAGAGCAGAACGCAATCCGTAGCGTCTCTAAAGGCGGTTCTATGGACTCTCTGCTGTCATTTATCAGTGGATTTAACCCCTTCCGTAGCGAACTTGGTCGAGGCGCTGTTGCACTGACTGCCACTCAAAGTCCTGCCCTAGCAGTTACCTTGGGTGCGGGTGGTCTAGGCGCTGATGCTATCCAGAGAGCCTTGCGTACTCGTCAAGCTAATCAAGCGATTAGTGGTCTTCTTACTGGAACTACGGCAATGCCTGCTGAGAACCAGGCTTGGAGAGGCTTGCTCACAGGTGCTATGAATCCGCCAGGGCAATGATCGACCCTATAAGTGCTTTTGCGCTGGCTCAAGGAGCTATCAAAGGTGTAAGGGCACTTACGGCTCTCTATAAAGAGGCCAAACAAGCCGGTAAAGAAGTTGCTGACATAGCCACAGAAGTCTCTGGTCATGTCGGTAAGTTCATGGAGGGCACTGAGAAGCTCCAGAAGATAGAGATCGAGGCTAAGTTAGCTCCTCCAGACCCTGCAAAGAGCATCCAAGCGCAGGCTTTTGAGAACATCATGCGTAGGCATGAGTTACAGAAGATGGAGACTGAACTCAGGGAGATGCTTATCTATGAGCTTGATATGCCCGGGGTCTGGAAAGAGTTCACTGCTGAGAGGCATAGGCTTACACTTGAACTTGAAGATAGGATGGCTCAAGAGCTAAAAGAGAGACGAATAAGAGAGGCTAGACGATCCAAGAAACTAGAGAAGATTAAGATTAAAGCAGCTATATCCATAGCTGTTTTTCTTTGGTTCTTTGTTTTCTCTGTCCTAATGTATGGTCTTTATCTAGATGCACAGGAGCGCAGGCTGCTAGATAAGTTTGACCGTAAACAGTTTGAATACCTCTGGATCAATGACCCTGATTATGTTGAGTGCTGGAAGGTCTTCCAAGCCACGACGATGCTCCCAAGTTTCTGTAGAAAGGACTAATTATGTTAACTTTATTGTCTACCCTTATCAGCTTCCTCATGGGTGGCCTGCCTAAGCTCTTGGACTTCTTCCAGGACAGGTCTGACAAGAAACACGAGCTTGCCTTGGCTGCTATGCAGACTGAGCGTGAGCTTGCCATGCTTGAGAAGGGCTACACTGCTCAGGCTAAGGTGGAAGAGATCCGTTTAGACGAGATTAAAGTAGCTAGCAGTGCTGAGACCACCCAGGCCATCATCGGTGCTCAGCAGGCTGAGATGCAGGCCATCTATGCCCACGATATGAGCCTGAATGAGGGTACGTCTCAGTGGGTGAAGAACCTTCGTGCTCTGGTGCGTCCATTGATTACCTACGGCTTCTTTGGCTTGCTGGTAATGATTGATTGTCTTCTGTTCTGGCACGGCTTCAAGCAGGATGTAGACTTCACCACTTTGGCAGACCAGTTGTGGGATAATGAGACTCAGGCGCTGTTTGCTTCCATTATTGCTTTCCACTTTGGTGGTCGGGCTTTTGGAAAATGATAAGCGACAAAGCCATTGAAATGATTAAACACCATGAAGGGGTTAGACAGCTTCCATATCGTTGTCCTGCTCTGCTGTGGACCGTTGGTGTTGGTCATGTTATTGACCCTAATCATATCAAAGTACCTTTAGAACAACGTAAACAACTTGCTATCCCTGAAGGTTGGGATAGGAAGCTTACGATGGAGGAAGTTAATGCAATTCTTCAGAAAGATCTTGAGTCTTTTGTCAGAGGTGTTCTACGTCTCTGTCCTAACACTGCTGCTAATCAAGGCCACCTCGACGCTCTCACTAGCTTTAGCTTCAACGTAGGGCTAGGGAACCTTCAGAAGTCCACCATACGGATGAAATACAACCGTGGGGACTTTGAAGGAGCCGCTGAAGGCTTCCTAGACTGGACCAAGGCAGGCGGTAAGGTACTACCTGGACTTGTCAAGCGAAGGAACGATGAAAGAGCACTTTTCTTAGGTGCATAAAAGAGGCCCCGTGAGGGGC
>Ga0222712_10002197_pt1 | contig 22733 bp, 21 predicted proteins | sample C33_657DmetaG_FD_165043 | JGI IMG/M metagenome (GOLD analysis project Ga0222712, IMG submission 165043) | Estuarine water microbial communities from San Francisco Bay, California, United States - C33_657D | ecosystem: Environmental > Aquatic > Marine > Unclassified | place: USA: California... | reverse complement strand
TATTTTCCCAGCATATTATGTCGCAATTACCAGCAGTAATTCCGAGGAACAATCGTATGTCGATTTTTTTGGATTCCAATTTATTAATACTGCCTTGCAGAATTATGCACTTGCAATTGTCTTTTTTATTGTTGCCTTTACCTCCCCCATACTATCATCCATTGCAGACTATAGAGGAAATAAAAAAGCGTTCATGCGATTTTTTGTGATCATGGGATCGCTCGCATGTTCCATGCTATTTTTCTTCACACCCGAAAAGATTGAATGGGGTATCATCTTTTTTGCCTTGGCTGCATTGGGCTTTTGGAGCAGTCTCGTGTTTTACAACTCGTATTTACCCGATATCGCAACTCCAGAGGAACGAGACGGATTGAGTGCCAAAGGATTTGCAATGGGATATATTGGAAGTGTTCTATTGCAACTGATCTGTTTTGTAATTATTTTAAAACCCGATTTATTCGGAATAGACCCTGCCAATAAATCACTCGCACCTCGTATTTCGTTTGTATTAGTGGGATGCTGGTGGCTGGGATTTTCTCAGATAACATTCAAAGCCCTCCCTTCTAACACAGAGCAGAACAAGACATTAAAAAAACATATACTGGTAAATGGATTCCATGAATTAAAATTGGTTTGGAACCAGGCAAAACAAATTCCTGCCTTGAAAAGATACTTACTTTCTTTTTTTCTATTCAGTGTAGGAGTACAAACAGTGATGCTGGTTGCAGCAAGTTTCAGTAAAAAGGAGATTTTTCCAAAGCCCGAAGACGAGCCCAAATTGATCATGACGATTATCTTGATTCAACTGGTGGCACTCGTTGGGGCACTATTGATGAGCAAACTTTCAAAATTCATTGGAAATATTTACACCCTGGTAGTAGCTGTATTTATTTGGATTGGTATTTGCCTCTGGGGATACTTTATTCAATCACAGACAGAGTTTTATATTTTAGCGGCTTGTGTTGGCTTAGTAATGGGTGGCATACAAACCATCGGAAGAAGTACCTATTCAAAATTAATACCCCCTACAGAGGACACAACTTCTTACTTTAGTTTCTACGATGTAACCGAAAAAATAGCATTGACAATTGGATTGTTTCTGTTTGCAAGAAACGAAGAATTGACCGGCAGTATCCGAAATTCCATCTTAGTTTTGATGTTGTTTTTTATAGCAAGTTTCTTTTCATTGCTGTATACCAAAAGAGTAATAACCAAGGACAAGTATGCAAGTTTATTCCATTGATGCTGGACAATTTAAATTAGATGGCGGTGCCATGTTTGGAGTCGTGCCCAAGGTTCTCTGGCAAAAATTGATTCCGGCAGACGAAAACAATCTTTGCACCTTCGCCATGAGATGCATGTTGGTAGTAGACGAAAATAGAAGGATTTTAATCGACACGGGAATGGGCGATAAACAATCAGAAAAATTTTTCCAACACTACTATCCCTCCGGTAAAAATCTTTTATCCTCATTACAAGAAAAAGGATTTGAAAAAGAAGATATCACGGATGTGATTCTAACGCATTTGCATTTTGATCATTGCGGAGGCGCCGTCAATAAAGAGCTGAAACCTACCTTTCCCCATGCTACCTATTGGACTTGCCGCTCTCATTGGGAATGGGCCATTCACCCCAATGCCAGGGAAAAAGCATCTTTTCTGAAAGAGAATCTATTGCCACTTCAACAACACGGAGTATTGAAATTTATTGAGGAGAACGAAGGCGGTACAACTTCCTTCACAAAAAATATAGATATTCTTTTTGCAAACGGCCATACCAAAAATATGATGCTTCCCATCATACACTACAAAGAATATCTAGTCTCTTATATGGCAGATCTCATCCCAACAGCAGCGCATATTCCATTGCCGTATATCATGGGATATGATATGTATCCAATGGAGACATTGATAGAAAAAGAACGCTACCTACAAGAGGCTGTAGAAAACAATCATATCCTATTTTTTGAACACGATTCTTCTATTACTTGTTGCAGGGTACAAAAAAATGAAAAGGGATATAGCAAGGGAGAAATCGTAGATTTTGATGCCCTTTAATTATCTCCATGCAATTAGTGAGCTGAAAGGGTAGCGCAGGTTCTTGTATTTCATCATGTCGATTTTTACACTCCCTACACTGATGGGACTTTCAATTCTCAATGGCAGGTGATTGCCATCGTCCGAAACCCATACTGTCATTACCTCTCCACCTTTGAATACCGTTCCACTGATCAACATAGGTTTAAACTTGATTGCATTAAATATTCCGTATTTGGTTTTTATGACTTCCTTGCCGAGGTAACGGATATATAAATTAAATACTTCGTCGTCGATGAACATACTAAAAGGAATTTTTTCACCTACTGCGTGTTTTGAAAAGTCAATATTCCTTGCATAGTATATCGCACTCAATACATCTTGTATACAATTGGGCACTTTGAAAGTGCCTTTGGCTGAAACAGCTGTTTGCGCCTGATGATTAAACGTTACCAGCTCATCTTTTCTAAATCCGCCTTCCTCCACATGTCGCACAAAACGATAGGGCTTTAGAGAACTTGTATCAATATATGTTTCGTAACGATCCCTCACCCGAAATATCCAATCGTAGGAAGGATTGGACGTTCCTAATCCGACTATATGATAAACGGGATTCCCGTTCAACTTGGTATTGCTAATGGTAAAGGATGCCGTTCCTGCATCCACGTATAAACCAATTACATTGTAAAATATTTTGAAATTGATTTGCTCGTTTCCATTGAAAGACAAATTGTCTACTCCACAAAAATCGTTGTCGGCCGTAAGTGAAACAGAAACAAATAATAGGATAGCCAATAAAGGGATTCGCACAGATGCATTCATAGTGCAAAGATAGAACGCTTCTAATGGAAAAACCAATGAGTTTGGATTGATAACAATTCGTTTTGCATCAATCTCCTATTGGATGTTTCTTGGCCTCAGGGTGATCCATACAGAACCTATAATTGCCGGAAAAACAATATTCATTAACCAAATAATTGTAGTTCCTATGGTAACACCCAGGGGGTTGTTTATAAATACCGAAAATAATAGAATAGAAAATTCCCATCGGAGCCCTACTTCCAAAAAGGAGATGGTAGGAAGAATGGCTAACCAGTATACCATGATTGTAACACCAATATATACCTCTGTCCAGACTAACTCAACACCAAGCCACTTGAATATCAACCAGTATTGAAAAATAAAGACCAGGCAACGCAAAACGGTTAACAAAAGTAAATAGATGCAGTGTGATAGCTGAATAGCATCCAATCCATTTGCAGCATGTTGGAATTTTTTTAAAAACGGTAACAGAAAAATAAATCTGCTAAAAAATGAAAAATTCAGAAGTATGATCAATCCTCCAAAGGAAATAAAAGGAGAAATATATTTCAACAGTACGATTATGTTGTATAGCAATACATGCCCTTTAACAGCAGGGTAATACGCCGTTAACATGAACAACGAAACTGTTCCCAACAAACAATAAACTACAAATTGAAGAAAGCTGCCGTAAAAAGTCAGGATACTTGCGGTTCCTCTTTTTTCGGCTGGAAGATGCATCACTCTACCGATAAACTCTCCCACCCGATTAGGAGTAACCATTGAAAAAGAGAGTCCAGAAAAAATCATTTTGATACTGGGCAACAACGGAACATCAACAAGTGGTTTGATCAATATTTTCCATTTAATGGCCTCGATAACCCATTGAAAAAACATCAAGAGAAGGGCTAAAAGGAATAATCCTACTCCATTTTGAAGTATTGCGGCTATCCAATTTGAAGTATTGTTTACCAGAAATTCTTGTTGGGAGAGCTGCTTCCATAGATCATATACAATGAGCAGCAACAAAACAGGACCGAGTCCATAATTGATGATTAATTTGATATTTTTGTTTCTTCTCACCTGTTAATTGATCTCTCTTGAACCGGAAAAGTAGAATTATTTTAGGAATCGACCCAGGAACAGTCATAATGGGTTTCAGTATTATCCAAACCAACGGAAATCAAATAGAGATGTTGGAAATGGATGTATTGAAACTAAATGGTAAAAAAGATATGTTTGAACGCTTGGGGATCATCAATCAAACCATTCAGCAATTAATTGATACCTACCATCCAGATGCGATGGCTATTGAAGCACCTTTTTTTGGTAAAAATGTTCAGAGCATGCTGAAACTAGGAAGGGCACAGGGTGTGGCGATCGCTGTTGCTATGTCTAATCAAATTGAAGTGGCTGAATATTCTCCCAAAAAAGTTAAGCAGTCTATTACAGGAAATGGAAATGCCACCAAAGAGCAAATTTGGAAAATGCTGAACTCAATCATGCGGTTAAAAAATACCATCAAATACTTTGATGCCTCCGACGCATTGGCAGTAGCCGTCTGCCATCAATTCAATGGCCACGGAATTACAGTTCCAAAATCGGCTCCAAAGAAAAAATCCTCTAAGAAAACTTCTAGCTGGGCGGCATTCGTTCAACAACACCCTGAGAGGATAGCTAAAAAATAATTAAGCATTATTGAGATGGCGTAAAATGGCTGTTTGTGCTGCAAGCAGCTCGTCTTGAGTTGGCTTCAACTTGTCACGGGTAAAATTCAAGTCGTCGGCAGAATCAATGGGAACCAAGTGCATATGAGCATGGGGCACTTCCAAGCCGATCACCGCAATGCCAACACGCTTGCAAGGGAAAGCTTTTTCAATGGCTTTAGCAATGGGCTTTGAGAAAGTAAGTAATTCGTTCAATTCTGCATCGCTTAGATTGAAAATATAATCTGTTTCTATTTTTGGAACTACCAAAGTATGCCCTGGCACCAATGGAAAAACATCCAAAAATGCATAGAAATGTTCGTTCTCTGCAATCTTGTAGGAGGGAATTTCACCCTGGATGATTTTGGTGAAAATACTCGACATGTTTATATAGTTATATGATCGATGGAGAAAGTAATCTTTCCGTTGGGTGCCTGTATCTCTGCTTCGTCGCCTACTTTCTTCCCTAAGAGGCCTTTCCCGATTGGAGAAGTAACAGATATTTTTTGAAGTTTAAGATCTGCTTCTTTTTCCGAAACGATTTGATAGGTCATCGACTTTTTAGTGGCCTTGTTCGTAATGGTTACTTTGGTGAGTATAGATACTTTGCTGGTATCAATTTCAGAGGCATCTAATATACGCGCGTTGGCCAACTCAGACTCCATACGAGAAATCCTGGCCTCCAATAAACCTTGTGCTTCTTTTGCCGCATCGTATTCAGCATTTTCTTTCAAATCGCCCTTCTCCCTAGCTTCAGCAATGGCCCTGGAAGCTGCGGGTCTTTCGACCGTTTTCATCTTATGAAGTTCCGCCCTCATTTGTTCCAGTGTTTCTTTTGTCACGTACATAACACTCATAACATCCTAATTTAGTTGGGGTTGAAAAAAATAGCAACGCCTCAGAGTGATCTGGGGCGTTGCTGTAATGCAAAGGTAGATAAATTCTTTAAAATCTGTTTTTGATCCCGATGTCCAATTTATTCAAAACAACCTCGGCCATCTTCAACAAGGCTTCGTGGCTGTATCCTGCAATATGGGGTGTGATGATTACATTATCTCTTTTTACCATATTTCCCAATAGGCTTTTTTCCAGGTCGCTATGCGTCGCAAAATCTTCATTTTCAATTACATCCAAACCAGCACCGGCAATCAACGATCGATCCAGGGCATCAATCAGCGAGCTGGTATCCACAACCGCACCTCTTGAAGTATTTATGAAGTAAGGCTTTCGCTTCATCAATTCAAAAAAATGAGTAGTCGCAAAATGATAGGTTTCATCGTTCAGCGGCAAGTGCAAGCTTACAACATCACTGTATGCCAATACTTGCTCTAAAGAAGCTTCCCTTACATGGTCATGTGCAAATGATGTTTTGTATTTATCATACCCTAATACTGTAACTCCAAAAGGTGCTAAAAGTTTTGAAAATGCCGACCCCGTATTTCCATATCCAATGATACCAACGGTTTTACCACCCAATTCCCAACCTCTGTTTGCCTCTCTTATCCATTTACCTTCTTTTACCTCTTGACTCGAACGTTGAATGTTATGCATAAGCGAAAGCAGCATTCCCAAACAATGTTCACCTACAGCATCGCGGTTTCCTTCGGGACTGCTGATACATATAATATTCTTTTGAGCAGCATAGTCAACATCTACAATTTCCATTCCACTTCCCAATCGTGCAATCCATACAAGATTGGAAGCATGATCCAATAAAGATTTATCGATTAATAAACGAGTGGTGATGACCAGACCAAAATACTGATGGATATTTTTTTTCAATTCTTCATAGGAAATAGAAGAAGATACTTCAACTTCGTATCCCCTCGCGACCAATCCTTCCCTCAACGCTTCGTGTGCAAAAGCAGTAATCAATACTTTCTTCATCGCATCATATTTAACAAATCAACAAAATCCTGCACAGACAATTGCTCTGCTCTCTTTGTAAAAATATCTTCTTTTAAAACAGCCGGATCGAAATAAGGTTTTAATGGATTACGCAATTGCTTACGACGTTGACCAAAAGCGGCTTTAACAAGTTTCTGAAACTTTTCGTGCTTTGCAATTCCAAATGGATTGCCCAAGTACGTAAACCGTATGACGCCACTCTTCACTTTAGGTGGCGGGTTAAACGCTTGTTCATCAACATCAAAGAGATATTCTGTTTTATAGTAGGCCTGTGTAAGCACACTCAATATTCCATACTCTTTAGATCCTGGAGATGCACAAATTCTTTGTGCAACTTCTTTTTGAAACATTCCTATCATTGTTTCAACATGTGTACGCCATTCTATGATCCTGAAAACAATTTGAGTAGATATGTTGTATGGAAAATTTCCTATTACTGTAAACTTTTCCTGAAAGGGACAGGGAATTTCTAAAATGCTTCCTTCCAGTATATGACCTTGTAAAGCAGGAAATGTTGTAGAAAGAAAATCAATTTTTTCTTTATCAATTTCTACAACCTTGAATTCAATCGATGGAATATTCAACAAATACTTTGTCAGCGCACCGCCACCCGGACCCACCTCCAATAACCTAGAAAAAGGATGAGCTTGCAAGACGGCCACGATTCGTTCTGAAATAGACTCGTCCTTGAGAAAATGCTGGCCCAGCGATTTTTTAAGCGTAAACATGAGATTGCAAAATTAAGGTAAAGATGCCCCATTCTTCCTACCTTTGTCGCTTAAAGTAATGCAACCCATGAGTGTACAAAAAAGACCGGTGATTGGAGTTTCGGTTGGCGATTTGAATGGAATCGGTATAGAAATTATCATCAAAACTTTTTCCGACAGCAGAATCCTCGAATTGTGTACACCTGTTGTATTTGCATCCAATAAAGCGATGAATTTCTACAAGAAATTGATCCCGGAAAATACCTTGAATTATTCCAACATAAAAGAAATTTCAAAAGCCAATCCAAAACAACTCAACATATTTACCGTTTGGGAAGAAGACGTTGATATTCAACCAGGTCAAATGACCGAGACAGGTGGAAAATACGGAGTAAAATCATTGCAAGCTGCAGTAAAAGCATTGAAAGAAAAAAGTATTGACGCTCTGGTAACAGCGCCGCTGAACAAATTCACTATGCAAAGCAGTGAATTCAATTTCACCGGACATACACCCTACCTCAAAGAGGTAATGAATGCAGACGATGTATTGATGCTGATGATCGCAGAAAACATGCGAGTAGCTCTGCTAACAGAACATCTTGCCATCATGGATGTTGCAAAAAATATAAGTAAAGAACAAATCATCAAGAAGATACAAATCCTCAAAAACAGTTTGATCAAAGACTTTGGAGTAGAGCGCCCACGCATAGCAATATTAGGGCTGAATCCACACGCAGGAGATGAGGGATTGGTAGGAAAAGAAGAGAAAGAAATCATACGACCAGCCGTACTGGAATCAAAAAAGAATGACTGCATAGTGATGGGTCCTTACAGCGCCGATGCTTTCTTCGCCAGAGGCAACCACGAAAAATTTGATGCGGTTTTGGCCATGTACCATGATCAAGGATTGATTCCTTTTAAATCACTCGCATTGGGTGAAGGAACCAATTTTACTGCCGGACTTTCTGTCATCCGCACATCACCGGATCACGGAACTGCCTTAGACATTGCTGGTAAAAACCTTGCAGATGAATCCTCTTTCAGAGCAGCAGTTTTTTCGGCAATTGATATTTTCGATACCAGAAATGAGTACAGCGACACGAGAAAAAATCCCTTGAAGAAAATCTCCGCTCATGTAGTTGCCAATGCAGTGGATGAAAAAATAGAAGAGTAAATTTTATTTTACATACCTTCAAGAAAAGGATATATATGAAAACGCATTTCTTGAAGATATTTTCATCCATCATACTATTGATTTCTGTTCAACTCCTTTCTGCACAGGAACAAAAGCAGGCAGCTGCTCTTCCCAAAAAAAATCTTTTCAAAGTAAATCTGACGGCTCTCCCTTTATCGAATTATGGCTTGCAATTTGAAAGAGTACTTTCAAAAAGAATCTCGATTGCACTTGGTTACAGGTTTATGCCGCTCGGAGGAGTACCATTAAAAGACAACATCATTTCATTGTCTAATGGAGACGCTGATATGAAAAAAACATTGGACCAACTATTGCTTTCTAATTCAGCCATCACTCCAGAAATAAGGTGGTACCCCGGCAAGAAAGGATATGGTAGAGGATTCTATATTGCCCCCTTCGCAAGAATGGGCAGTTTTCATGGAGAAGGCGTGAAAATAGAATTCGCTAAAACAGGAGGCGGAACAGACAATATCAGTCTTTCGGGTGACTTAAAAAGCTCTACAGTTGGTTTGTTGTTTGGTGCTCAATGGTCGCTTGGCAAACACATTTGTTTGGATTGGCAGATCATCGGACCACATTACGGTTCAGGCAAAGGATCATTAAATGGAGTATCTACATTTACGTTAAGTGCACAGGAACAAACATCCATTAGAGATGCATTGAACAATGTATCCATTCCTATGACCACTGCAACATCGGTAGTAACTTCCAATAGTGTGAAACTAAACTTGGATGGTCCTTGGGCAGGTGTGAGAGCAGGCATTTCCCTCGGAATCAAGCTTTAAAGAAAGCTGTCCGATTCCCTGTATGCCTTTATCAGAGCGAGCTCCCCTTCTTTTCCTTTGATGGAATTTCCGTGTTCCATTCCAAGAATTCCTTTGTAGCCTTTGTTATAAATGTGCTTGAAAATGTTTTTGTAATTCATCTCTCCGGTTGTTGGCTCGTTTCTTCCTGGATTGTCGCCAATTTGCAGGTACCCAATTTCTTCCCAACAACGATCCATATTTTTGATGATATCTCCCTCGTTTCTTTGCATGTGATACATGTCAAATAAAATCTTACAGGAAGGGCTGTTCACTGCTTTACACACCATGTAGGTTTGTGTTGAGTGACGTAAAAATAAATCAGGATTGTCGCTCAAGGGCTCCAAAACCATTACCAGTCCAGCTTTTTCGAGCACCTCCGTACCTAAGCGCAGGCCTTCGATTACATTCGACATTTGTATATCCAATGGAAGCGAGCGATCGTAATTACCTGGAACAACGGTTGCCCATTTTGCATTGCATCGCTTTGCTACTTCGATTGCTTTGTTGCAGTCTTTGACAATAAGATCTTTGAACTCCTGTTTACCAGTTGCTAAACTTGTTTTCCAATGCCAGTTATCGGATGTGATTACAAAAACACCCATGCGCATACCCAACTTGGCAAGTGTTTCGCCGATTTTTGATTGCATCTCTGGGGTGCGAGACATCATTCCATTATCCTCAATCGCATTAAATCCTTGATCGTGAGCAAATTTTATTTGATCGATGAAATCCTTTCCAGCATGGTTAGCAAACATACCATCGTGAAATGCATAGCTTAAATTGAATGGTTTTTCTGCAACCGCTTGTGCACTTCCGGTTAATCCAGGGAACATGGCTAAACTTGCAAGCGATGAATTCTTTAGAAACCCTCTTCTTTCCATATGAGCATTTTTTTTGTAAACAACCAATAACTTGTAACAATTTACTTAAAATTGCATCAAATCAGCAGCAGTGAAGAAATTTGTTGTAGTAGTATGTTTGTTTTTTAGTTGCGCGTCGATGATAGCTCAACCCTTTCAATCAAAGGAAATACCCTTACCAGGTTCGAATCAACAAATTAAAATGATTGAACTCCCTGGCGGAGTTTTTACAATGGGAAATAATCTTTCGGCTTCCCCTTCGGAGAAACCTGCAAAAAAAATAACCATCTCCCCTTTTTGGATCGGCGCTTTTGAAATTACACACGATCAATTCGATGCGTTTTATAAAGACGAAGAAACTTCCCAAGGCTCAAAAGTAGATGCAGTAACCAGGCCTACAGCACAATACATCGACTTGAGTTGGAATATGGGCAAAGAAGGCGGATACCCCGTAAACAGCATGAGCGTGGATGGAGCAATGATGTTTTGCCGCTGGCTCTATGAAAAAACAGGAATTTTCTACAGACTTCCGACAGAAGCTGAATGGGAATATGCCTGCAAAGCAGGAACCAATACCAACTATTTTTTTGGAAACGATGCTTCAAAGCTTTCTCAATTTGCCTGGTTCAAAACAAATAGCAACGGTAAATACCAAAAAGTGGGATCGAAAAAACCAAATCCCTGGGGGCTTTATGACATGCTGGGAAATGTGGCGGAATGGACCATGGATCAATACGATGCAGAGTACCTTAAAAAAACGAAAGACGGAGAAAATGATAAAATGATACTACCTGCCTCCAGGTATCCAAGGACTATCAGAGGCGGCTCTTACATGGACGATGCAAAAAAATTGTTTTCCAGCTCCAGGCAATTTTCAGATGTTAGTTGGAACAAAAGAGATCCTCAACTACCCAAGAGCAGGTGGTGGTTGACAGACGGGATGTTCGTTGGATTTAGAATTGTTTGTCCGGTGAACCAACCAACACGGGAAGAAGCCGAAAAAATATATAAATTGTACTTAGGTAACTAACACATAAACCAACAACGATGCAAAACAACTTGCCCAATCAACAAAACAGTCGCCGTGAATTTGTAAAACAAGGCGGAATCATCACCAGCGGAATAATTGCTGCACCACTTATGTCAAATGCAAATTATTTTTCTGGCGCCAACGACGTCATTAAGATTGCCCTCATTGGGTGTGGCGGAAGAGGCACTGGTGCTGCATTACAAGCATTGCAGAGTAAACAAAATGTAAAATTAGTTGCAATGGCTGATGCCTTTCGCGACAGACTTGACAGTTGTTACAAAAATATTACAGCAGAAGATTTATCTGATGCAGGTGTAAAAGGATCGGTGAAAAGCATGATCGACGTTCCGGAAGAAAGAAAATTTGTTGGCTTTGATGCGTATTTGAAGGCTATCCCATTGGCAGATGTTGTTATCCTTGCCACACCTCCAGGTTTCAGACCCATTCATTTTGAAGAGGCCGTCAACCAAGGCAAACATATTTTTATGGAGAAGCCGGTGGCTACAGATCCAGAGGGTGTAAAAAAAGTACTCGCAGCTGCAGCAATTGCAAAATCAAAAAAACTGAATGTAGTAGTTGGACTTCAACGGCACTATCAGAATTCATACAGAGAACTGTTTAAGAGAAAAGATATGATCGGAGATATTACCTCTGCCCAAGCATGGTGGAACAATGATGGTGTATGGGTAAATCCGAGGAAGCCCGGACAAACAGAGATGGAATACCAGATGCGCAATTGGTATTATTTCAACTGGCTTTGCGGCGATCATATCAATGAGCAGCATATTCACAACATTGATGTCATCAACTGGTTCAAGGGCGGCTATCCCGTAAAAGCACAGGGTTTCGGTGGCAGACAAGTTAGAAATGGTAAGGACCATGGTGAAATTTTTGACCATCACTTTGTAGAATTCCACTATGCTGATGGTTCTATCCTGAACAGCCAATGCCGTCATATTCCAAAGACCTCTGCCAAAGTAGACGAACTCCTAGTTGGAACAAAAGGAAAAATCTTTTGTGGAGCAGCTAACATTCGAGACCACAAGGGAACTATTTTGTATCAATTCGACAAGAAGCAGGAAAACGAACCCTATCAAAACGAGCACGTAGAATTATTTGCAGCAATTGCAAATGGCGAATACAAATTTGCAGATGCAGAGAACGGCGCAAAAAGTACCATGACCTCCATATTGGGAAGAATGGCTACCTACAGCGGACAAGTAGTAGAGTGGGACAAAGCACTGAACTGCGGACTCAACTTACAACCAAGCGCCTATACATGGGATACATTGCCTAAATCATTGCCGGATGAAAACGGCAGATACAATGTTGCTGTACCAGGGGTAACCAAGTTCTATTAATTCAAAGGGAGGAGGCCTCCTCCCTTTTCTATTTATCTGTCCTGAACAAATTCACAGGCAATCCCTCCGCTGAAAATAGATTCGGCATTGCTGTATTTGTAAACCCAAAACGAACATCCACCGGTTCTTTTACATTTCTGCTTGAAACAACTACTGTCTTGCCCTCAATAACCGCTTTGGCAGGAACAAAAACTCCGTCGGCACCAGCAATATAAAAATCAGTGGGTTCACCACCTTTTGCTACAAGGGTTGTAGCTAGATTATCAAATTGAATTCTGATCTTATTTTTTTCAACAGCATGTGAAGCATAGACAGGACTTTTATAACTCAAGCCCTTTACGCCATAGGTTTCTGCTAACGCATAATTCGCCAACCGTGCAGCTACTTCCTTTTTCAAAGTTGGATGGATATCCTTTACATTATCTACCAAATCACTCACTACGACCATTCCGGTTTTTTGAAAAGATGCCGCTTGTGTTTGTGCTTCCCTCAAGAATGCACCATTGATATGATTATCTCCGTATGCATACGGAGCAATCTGTACAAAATAAAATGGAAAGTTTTTATTCCATGCTTTTCTCCAACTCTCAATCATTTGAGTAAATAATCTCTTGTAAGCATAATGCGTTCCCACGTTACTCTCACCCTGGTACCAGATAGTACCTGCAATTTCAAAGTTTGTGAGTGGATATATCATGGCGTTGTATGCTTCTCCTCGGATATGAGGCCACCATTGTGTAGGAGTAAGTTTTTCTGCAGCTGAACGCAAATCTGGATCATTCTGCACTACTTCAGAGGGCGTCCACACCTCTGCAGGCGTTCCGCCCCAATTGCTATTGATCAACCCAACTGGAAATCCTGTGGCAGCATTGAGTTGTTTACCAAAGAAATATCCGATGGCACTAAAATGCAGCATGTCTTCTGGATTGCACACGACCCATTGAGCGCTTACATCATCTTGAGGAGTAGAGGAAGTCGACTTAGGTACGTAAAAAAAACGAATACTTTTGTTAGTAGCTTGAGGTGATTCTTCTTTGGATTGCTTCAATCCCTGATCAGCACTCCATTCCATGTTGCTTTGTCCACCGCAAACCCAAACCTCTCCAATCAGCACATCTTCGAGTACGATTTCATTGCTTGCTTTTATTTTTATAGTGTAAGGCCCGCCTGCAGCAGGGGTATTGATTTCTGCTACCCAGCGTGCACCTCTTGAAGCTGTTACACTATAACTGGTTGTATCCCATCCCACTTGCACAGTAACTTTTTCAGCAGGAGACGACCAACCCCAAAATTTTACTTTTGATTTTTGTTGCAGTACCATGTGCGAGCCAATAATAGCTGGAAGACGTACTGCAGCTGATGCAGCTATCGCCGATAAAGAAAGCATCAACAAAAAGAGTAATTTTTTCATATGCAATATTTTACAAAATGAATGTAGCTCTTTTGAAGAATCTAGGCAAAAGAAAAAGGCCTGGAGAATTCCAGGCCTTTATAACTATACATTGAGTTGATTTATTTGTATTGCGCCATAATGTTCTTGGCCAAATCCGTCATCTTCTTGATGCCATCTTCAGGAAGATTTCCCTTCTTGAATTCAGCAAGAATTTCCGGATGCTTTGATTCCATTTCCAACAAAAATTGTTCTTCAAAATCTTTTACAGATCTAACAGGGACATCCCTCAACAATCCTTGGGTACCAAGATAAATAATGGCTACCTGTTTTTCAACTGCAGCAGGTTGGTATTGCCCCTGCTTGAGGATTTCTACGTTACGTGCACCTTTGTCCAAAACAGATTTTGTTGCAGCATCCAAGTCGCCACCGAATTTAGAGAAGGCTTCCATCTCACGATAGAGTGCCTGATCCAACTTCAATGTACCAGATACTTTCTTCATCGACTTGATCTGCGCATTACCACCCACGCGGCTTACAGAGATACCTACGTTGATCGCTGGACGAATACCTGCGTTGAACAAGTTCGATTCCAAGAAAATCTGTCCGTCGGTAATTGAAATTACGTTTGTTGGGATATAAGCGGATACGTCACCTGCTTGTGTTTCAATAATAGGAAGTGCTGTTAGTGAACCTCCACCTTTTACCAAATGTTTGATGGAAGTTGGCAAATCGTTCATCTTCTTTGCTACTTCGTCTTTGCTGATCACTTTCGCTGCTCTTTCCAACAAACGGCTGTGCAAATAGAATACGTCTCCAGGATACGCTTCACGTCCGGGTGGTCGACGTAACAACAATGATACTTCGCGATAAGCAACAGCTTGCTTGGATAAATCATCGTATACAATCAAGGCTGCATTACCGGTATCGCGTAAAAATTCACCGATGGCGGCACCTGCAAAAGGAGCATAGAATTGAAGCGGAGCAGGTTCTGCGGCAGAAGCTGCAACGATGATGGTATAATCCATTGCACCGTTATCTTCCAAGGTCTTCATAACTGCAGCAATCGTAGATGCTTTTTGTCCGATGGCTACATATATACAATATACAGGCTTCCCTGCTTTGTAAAATTCTTTTTGGTTGATGATAGTGTCGATAGCAATGGCAGTCTTACCCGTTTGACGATCGCCGATGATCAACTCACGTTGTCCGCGACCAATCGGAATCATTGCATCAATTGCCTTGATACCGGTTTGAAGCGGTTCTTTTACAGGCTCTCTGAAAATTACCCCTGGCGCCTTGCGCTCAAGTGGCATTTCATACAGGTCGCCTGCAATGGGACCTTTACCGTCGATGGGGTCGCCCAATGTATTGATTACGCGACCAACCAAGCCCATGCCAGCCTTGATAGAGGCAATCTTACCCGTGCGCTTTACTTTAGATCCTTCTTTGATATCCTTTCCCTCACCCATCAATACCACACCCACATTGTCTTCCTCGAGGTTCAAGGCGATGGCTCTAACACCATTATCAAACTCTACGAGTTCACCGGATTGAACATTGTTCAAACCATAAATACGTGCGATACCGTCACCTACCTGAAGCACTGAGCCTACTTCTTCCAAATCAGCAGATGAGTTGAAGTTGCTGAGTTGTTGGCGGAGAATGGCGGATATTTCGTCGGGCTTAATCTCTATCATAACTTACTGTTTAATTGAATATCTTTTTTATAATTTACTTACGTACATGTTTTCAATGAACTGCTTTTTGATCACCTGAAGATCATGGCGAATACTGGCATCAAAAAGTTTATCTTCTACTTGAACAATCAATCCACCGATGATGGATGGATCTATTTTTGTTTTTAGTTCAACTGTCTTTCCTTTTAGGAGCGCATTCTCTTTCAATACGTTAGAAACTTTTTCTTTTATATCACTTGATACTTCCGTTGCGGTAGTCAATTCAACCAACTTAATTCCTTTGGCTGTTCTGTATTTTTCTACAAAAGCAACGATGATTTCGTTGATGGCAATGGACCTGCCTTTTGAAAATATCAATTTAAAAAAAGAATTCGTGAGCGGAAGTATATGCTTGGCAAACACCGCTTCGAATATGGCAATTTTCTTTTCACTTTTCACTACAGGAGACATCAACATTAGATGAAGGTCTTTGTTTTGAACAGACTGAATCAGTTCAAGATCGTTTTTCACCTCTTCCAATTTGGAAGTTTCCACTGCCAAATCAAAAATCGCTTTCGCGTACCGTTGAGCTACTTTGGTTTGACGCATACCAATTAGTTTCCAAATTGATTTAATTCACTTGCCATTTGCTGGATATACTTTTCTTGTTCTGCTTTGTTATCCAACTGCTTGCGGATTACTTTTTCTGAAACTTCAATCACCATGTTTCCAATTTGATTTTTGATTTCAGTTAAAGCAGCCATTTTTTGTGATTGGATAGCAGCATTGGCATCAGACATTATTTTTGCAGCTTCCGCCTTGGCTTGTTCTTTGGCTTCATTGATCATCTTATCTTTTGCCTCCTTCGCCTCTTTCAACAATTGAGAGCGTTCTTCTCTGGCTTGTGCCATGAGCGCTTCGTTTTCGCTTTTCAACTGTGTCATCTCTGCTTTCACCTTCTTGGCAGCGTCCAATGAATCGGCGATTCCCTTTTCACGTTCGTTCAACGAATCGATGATGATTTTCCATGCATATTTTCTTAGCACGAAAAACACCATACCAAATGCGAGTAGAGTCCAGAACAATAAACCTATACCCGGTAATAAAAGATCCATATTGCTGTATTAACTTTTTTAAAATGAACTGTACCCTCCGCCCTGTGCTTTGGATACAGTTGTTTTTTGGTGCAAAAGTTAGGCTTTCAAAACAGCCAACAATCCTGCGATTACCGCGAAGAGGGCAACACCCTCCACAAAAGCGGCAGTCAAGATCATATTTGCACGAATGTCATTAGAGGCCTCTGGTTGACGCGCAATAGCATCTACTGCACCTTTACCAATTTGACCGATACCAATACCAGCACCGATTGCCGCTAGTCCAGCTCCGATAGCACCACCTAGGTGAGAAATGCTAACGTCGAGCAGAATGTTCATAAGACTCATGATACTTGTTTTTATGAATGAATAAAAAAGTTAGTGATGCGCTTCGTCGTGGTGCCCCCCTTCAAATGCCTGACCGATGAATACTGCTGTCAGGTTGGTGAAGATGAACGCTTGAATAAACGCAACCATTATTTCAATCAGATAAATGAAAACGGCAAACAGTACAGACAAAGGAGAGAAGCCCCAACCTGCAATTGCACTCATTGATCCGAAAATAAAAATCAATGTGATAAAACTTAAAATGATGATGTGCCCTGCAACCATGTTGGCAAAAAGACGGACAATCAATGCAAACGGTTTGGTGAAAACACCTAGGAGTTCAACGGGCAGCATGATCAATAAACGCACTACTACCGGTACCCCGGGATACCAGAAAATGTGTCCCCAAAAATGTTTATTCGTACTAAATAGAATAACAAAAAAGGAAACAACTCCTAACACAACTGTAAAGGCAATGTTGCCGGTTACGTTAGCCGATCCAGGAATCAATCCAAATATGTTATTAATCAAAATGAAAAAGAAAACGGTGAGAAGGTATGGAAGATACTTTTGGTATTTGCCCGCAAGATTTGGCTTTGCTACTTCATCTCGCACAAATGTGATGACTGGTTCAATAGCATTTTGCCAACCTTTTGGTGCGGTTTGAATACCCTGACCTTTCTTGTATTTATTGGCGATACCAATCATGAGTGAAACAAGCAGGGTGAGGGCCAACAACATTTGAACCACATTCTTGGTGATAGAAAGGTCGATAAATTTTTCAGCAGGGTCTTCGGCAACTATTTTTCCCTCCTCGAGACGATACCCATTGTGCGCTTCATGACCATGATGGAAATTAGAAGAAGAAAAGAATGAGAGCCCCTTTGTGCTTGAGTAGATGATGATGGGAAGAGGCAGGGTTGCATGGAATTCAGTTCCATCTTTTTTCTTCAGAGTGAAGAAGTGAAAATCGTGCGCATCTTGGATATGTTCCATGATGAGCTTCGCAGGATCGAGTTTTTCCTCGCCCCCTTTTTCGTTGGCTACGACGGGGGTTATAAACAACACGGAGATGAGCCCCAAACATGCCACCAGCAACGATTTTAGCCTATTCACCTGCATAAAAGCCTCGAAATTTTTCGCAAAGATACTATCAAACGGGTAATATCCATGCTTTCAAGCAGAAAACTAATCCCCATCTTTTTTGAGCTGAACCTGGATCATTTTGGCGTAGTGCCCCTGCATAGAAACGAGCTCTTCGTGGGTTCCTTTTTCGACCAGTTTTCCGTTGTCTAGTACGATGATTTTGTGTGCTTTACGTATGGTGGAAAGTCGGTGTGCAATGACGATGGATGTTCTCCCTTTTGTGAGCACTTCGGTAGCATGCTGGATGAGCTTTTCGGTATTGGAATCGATGGAGGAAGTGGCCTCATCTAGAATCAAAATCGCAGGTTTAAAAAGGAGGGCCCGGAGAAAAGAAAGCAGTTGGCGCTGACCAGAAGAAAGGGTGGCTCCCCTCTCCTGAACGTTGAAGTCGTATCCGCCAGGCAATTGCTCAATAAAATCGTGAATTCCAATCAATTTGGCCCCTTCAACAACTTCCGCACGGGTAATGGAGGGGTCTCGCAATGTAACATTATCCATTATGGAACCTGAAAAAAGGAATACATCCTGTAAAACAACAGCTACTTGAGATCGCAGACTTTTTAAACTGATATCATCGATAGGTATCCCATCTATAGAAATCATTCCCTTTTGATGCTGGTACAATCGGTTGATCAACCCAATGATAGTTGATTTTCCACTTCCCGTATGCCCCACAATGGCGAGTGTTTCTCCCTCGGGTATGGAAAAACTAATATCCTGTAAAACAGGTTGTCCATCCGTGTACGAGAAACTCACTTGCTTAAAATCAATATCTCCTTTGATGTTGATATCCATCGCCGTGCTCTTTTCTTCCAATACATCTGGATTGTCTAGAACCAAAAGAACACGCTCTCCGGCTACCATTCCCATTTGCAATACATTGAACTTATCTGCTATTACGCGTAACGGACGAAAAAGCATGTTAAGTAGTAATATGAAGGCCACAATATTTCCTGCAATGGTAGAAGCCGACGAAGTATTTAGCTGCAGTGCATCCTTGGCGGCAAACCAAACCAGTAAACCCATGGAAAATGCAAGTATCACTTCCACCACCGGAAAAAAAACGGAATACGCGAATATGGCATCAATATTTGCATTGCGGTGTTTCTGATTGATCCGAATAAACTTTTTCATCTCCCGCTCTTCTGCAGAAAATGTTTGAATCAGTTGCACCCCAGAGATATGTTCTTGAACAAATGCATTCAAAGAAGCAATGGCATTTCGGACTGCAATGAAGGATTTGTTTACACTTTCCTTAAAAAGATAGGTTGCCAGGATTAGAAAGGGAAAAGGAATCAAACAAATCAATGTCAATTGCCAATTGGTGTAGAACATCGCACTGAGAATAGCAACAATAGAAAGTAAATCTGCTACAATAGGAATAAAGCCCTCTGAAAAAATATCATTGATGGCTTCTATATCATTGATGGTTCGGGTAGTGAGCGTACCGATAGGAGTTTTATCGAATTGACGGAGATTGTAATGAACGATTTTGTCAAAAACCTGTACACGTATATCTTTTACAACTTTATGACCAAGCCACGATGTGGAAAATGAAAACAAAAACCTCACACCTGTTTCTACGATCAAAAAACCGATTTGAAAAAGTGTAATAAGCCATAAGAAATGCAACAGTGATGGCATGCCACCCTCAACTATGTTTACTTTTTTCAACGTGTAGTTGATTAACATCGGACGAACAGGAGAAAACAATGCAAGGAGAACAGCTAAAACAACAGACAAATAAAATCTTCCCGCATACGGTTTGGCGTAAGAGAAAATTCTCTTCAGCAGATGAAAATCAAAAATCTTTTTAGCACTCTTTTCTTTCATGTAGCTTTTTGAATATTATTCATTGAAGGCCTGCAGCAACATAGAACCTAAGTTTTTATGCGGCGCAACATAGTTGTCGAATCGATTTTTAGTAGCGCCTCGATTCAATTGAAAGCTCAATGTTTTCCATATACTCACCCAATCTATTTCTCTGCCCAATCGAATCCGTTCATTGATTGTATTAAGAATTGGATCGTTGACCGACAAACTTCCCACTTCCCGAGAACTAATGATATGAGCATTGGGACAGACTTCCAATACTGCGTTTAAATATTGGTAGCTTCCGCAGGAACCCAACAAAACAATTTTTGCTGTGGAGGGCAGTTGCAACAAGGTTGATTTGAGGTGGTAACTATGGCCACGATGAACGGCAATAGTGGGCTGAAGTCCTTTATCAAGCAAATAGTTATTCAAGGAGGATTGCGCGCGGGTATCTGGATCTTCGCCGTTGGAATTATCGAATGGAATGTTTGCAAAAATTGAGATAGGAACTCCATGCAACGATTTGATTTCTACCCATTCGTCTGCCTTGATAACTTTCCAAACTTTACTTCGTTTATAAAACGAAAGAAAATTTTGAAACGATTGAATACCATCTTTATCACCATAAAAAAACAATTGCTCAACTAACTTCCCTTCTGGTATCAATACTTGCTTCGACAGGAAATAAGGGACAGCTAGTTCGTATCTTTTTGCAAATGCTTTCCCGCTGTCTTTTTCTGCCTTCAATAAAAGCTGCAATGCCTCGTAAATGCGAATGCCAAAATCGTTGTGCAGTCGTTGAACTACCATAAGATTGGAGTCCACTTCTTTCATTATACGTTTTTTAAAAAGCGGATTACCAATACTGGAAAAGGCATTGGCAACGTCTACTGCATCTTCTAAAGTTGGGTCCGACTCCAACCTCGCTACAAAATCTTTTAACAATAGCTCTGCTTGCCCAACTCTCATTGCTTGCATGAACTCATCGAGCTTATTATAGTCCGCAGACATTTTGATGAACTTTCGAAATCCATCAAAATATACTTCCACCAACAACTCATCAGTTGTATGTTTTTGCAGTTGCTGCATCATTCGGTTAAACAGTCCAACAAAAGAGGATGTATAAATGATGTCTTCCGTACATACCATCAAATAATACATTTCTGTTGCATTCAGGCCGCTTACTATCTTGAACCGCTGTTCATCGGGTTCATCGTGCAGCGCATTTATTTCATTGATAAAAACTTCCTCGGCCTTTCGTTTCATCAATTTAAAAATTTCTTCGTGCGCTATTGGGGGATTTCCTTTTTGGATTTCCGACTGATAATGCACTTGGGTTTTTACCAAGAGCTGGAAAAAACGACGCCCATCCTGGGAGATTGATTTTATACTATCGTAGGTCAATTCTTTTTCAAGTAGTGGATGGATGAAAGGAAACAACAACCTGCCGGAACTATCGCTTGAGAGCTTACACAAGAGTTCGATCATTGGATCCTTTACTTTTCGCATACGAGCAGCTAGAGGCTTTTCAGATGCAGCAGCGTAATTATAAAATTCAGTTGGATTTTTTTTAGCAGCAATGATCAATGCTCCATCTACAAACCACTCGTTTAAATAGGGAGTAATCGTAGTTAATATTTTTTCAGGGTACAGTGAAATATACTGACTGTAATTAAAGAGTCGTGCCTTCTTCAATCCGGTATTTTCATAAAAAACAGTACGGTCGTTGAGCAAAGAATGATTGATGCTGTAAGAAAATTTTTCAACGACGCCATCAATAGGAATATTTTTTATATCCGCCTCCATCAATTGCTTGTATGCGAGTAATAGTTGTATACTAGAATTGTTAGGCAGGAGTTGATTCACTATATCTTCCAGAAGATACTTGATACCGGAGAGGTATTTAATTTTACTCCGGTGATCGAGTTCTGTATTTTCCTCGATCCATTTTTGCAATGCATCCAATGATTGAAAATCTGTATTCTTTACTGATTGTTGGAGAAGATCGATGTCTTCGTGCAATTTAACCCTGCGAATATCTTTTGAAAGCAAACTCGAATCTGCATTGCCTTGACTCCATCCGATGCAAGGAATCAACAAAACCACAAAAACAATGCGAATTGGAGACATATCCAACAAAATTAAGTGAATATCAATCGGGGTCGTTTGATTTTGCTTAACAATTTATTAATCTTGTGCTTCATAGAATTGAACACAGCAGAAGTTAACTTTGTAATAACGTTAAACAAACCGATGGCTTCCGAAGGAAAAAAAATACTAATAGCCGATGATGAGCCAGATATTTTGGAAATCATCAGCTATAATTTACAATTGCACGGATACGAAGTCGTTACTGCAAAAGACGGAGATCAAGCGATCGAATTGGCCAACGAAACACAACCCAATCTTATCATTTTAGATATCATGATGCCGAAAAAAAATGGCATCGAAGTCTGTAAATACCTGCGTTCTCAAGCTAAATTCCAGGAAACCATCATTGTTTTTCTGACTGCCTTGAACGATGAATTATCGCATGTAAGGGGATTGGAATTTGGTGCGGATGATTTCATTAGTAAGCCCATCTCACCAAAAGTAATGGTGTCTAAAGTGAACTCATTCTTTAGAAGATTGAATAAACAGGAAACGACCAAAGCTCTTGAAATCGGTGATTTGCGCATCGAGCCTGAAGAGTATATGGTATACTATAAAGATCAACCTATTAATCTCGCGAAGAAAGAATTTGAACTATTGAATTACCTGGCTTCTAAACCTGGAAGGGTATTCCTACGTAATGAAATATTGAACAAGATCTGGGGCAATGACGTCATCGTAGGCGACCGTACCATCGATGTTCACATCCGAAAGATCAGAC
>Ga0222712_10002196_pt1 | contig 22735 bp, 24 predicted proteins | sample C33_657DmetaG_FD_165043 | JGI IMG/M metagenome (GOLD analysis project Ga0222712, IMG submission 165043) | Estuarine water microbial communities from San Francisco Bay, California, United States - C33_657D | ecosystem: Environmental > Aquatic > Marine > Unclassified | place: USA: California... | reverse complement strand
GGGTGCCTTACGTCCATTAGCCTATTTTGCTTCATCCGGGGTGAAATGGCACATAGTACCCGGATTATTAATTAGTGAATTTAACTCGATGCCTTCTGGGCACACAGGAGCGGCCTTTTTTATGTTTTTCTGGGTGGCGGTGCTATTAAAGCGTTTTCACTGGGGAATTATCGCGGGAATTTTAGCGGTGGGGGTGGCCTATTCCAGAGTCTATTTATTTCAACATTTTCCAGTGGATACGCTGGTGGGAGCCTTTCTAGGAACTAGCTCCTCTTATCTTTTTTATTACTTAAACTATGCTAAAAGCAGTTCAAAATAAACCTTACCTTTTCTGGGCTTTCATCGGAGCGGCGGTATACATTCCGTTTTTAGGTTCGACGCATCTGTTCGATTGGGATGAGGTGAACTTTGCGGAATCGGCGCGGGAGATGATTGTGACGGGGGATTTTTTGAGCGTCCAAATCAATTTTCAACCCTTCTGGGAGAAACCTCCTTTGTTTCTTTGGCTTCAGGCATTGAGTTTTATGGCCTTTGATTCGTTCTCTGGACAATCCGATATTTCGATGGAGTTTGCGGCACGTTTCCCTAACGCGATTATTGGCATTTTAACGCTTTGGACCCTGTATGCGATTGGAAAAAAGCAATGGAGTGCGAATTTTGGCAATCTCTGGGCCTTCTCCTATCTAGTGGCCATTACACCCCATGTGTATGCGAGTTCGGGGATCATAGATCCGCTTTTTAATCTGTTGATTTTTCTGGGAGTGTATTTCTTTTCAGAGTTCTTTCAAGATACGACACGATATAGACACGTTATTTTAGCCGGAATTGCCATTGGTTTAGCCCTGTTAACCAAAGGGCCAGCGGCGCTTTTGCTGTGGGCGTTGACTTTATTTTTTGTAGGAATTTTGTACCGTTCAAGAGTCACGGGACGGCTTTTCACGGGAGCGATTGTAGCAGGTTTGATCTCTGTTTTATTCTTCGTGGCCTGGTATGGTTTGATTGCCTACAAGTTTGGTTGGCAAATTATCGAAGACTTCTTTACCTATCAGGTGCGGTTGATGACGACGGGGGATGCCGGACACGGCCAGCCTTTTTATTACCATTTTATCGTTCTGTTGATTGGCTGTTTTCCGGTGTCGATTTGGGCAGGGGCAAGATTGTTTAGGCTTAAAAAAGAAGAGCATGATTTCTCAAACTGGATGAAGGTCTTGTTTTGGGTGGTTTTGATTCTGTTTAGTATCGTGAAGACGAAGATTGTGCATTATTCATCGATGTGCTGGATACCGTTGACGTATTTCTCGGCGGTCGTGTTGCAGGAATGGCAGTGCGGCGAATTTCGGTTTAACTGGAAATATGTAACTGCCATCGGTTTTGTGGGCTTAATCCTAGCCACTGTTTTAACGGCGGTTCCATTGATAGGCCAAAACGCGGGAATCATCGCTCCCTACATCAAGGACGTATTCGTTCAAGGAAATTTACAAGCTCCGGTGTATTGGGCTGGATGGGAGTTTTTAATCGGAGTGGCTTTTGCCTTGGCCGTGATCTATTTCTTGTTTACGAAGAAGTTGCACACCTTGTATGCGGCATCCCTCCTCACTATTATGGCTTATATGGCGATCGTGGTGCCTAAAATTGAGGGATATACCCAAGCGACGGTGATTGATTTCTATATTGCGAAAGTTGGCCAAAAAGTCTACATCGAACCGGTCGGATTCAAATCCTATGCGCAGCTCTTGTATTTTCAAAAGCCCGCAGGAAGTCCCGCGGGCGATGTATTGTTAGCAGCAAAAAAGCTGGATAGACCAGCCTATTTTATTATGAAAGCGGATGCGGAAGATAAGTTCAAATACCATCCGAACTTGATTTTCCAAAAAGAAGAGAATGGATTCCTCTTCTACAAGCACCGTTAAACTCCTGGGAAGAAGAATGCGCCTTCAATAGCGGCATTCTCATCGGAATCAGATCCGTGAATGGCGTTTGCTTCTAAAGATTTAGCAAATTGCTTACGAATAGTACCTTCCGCCGCTTCAGCTGGATTTGTAGAGCCGATGAACGTACGGAAATCCGCTACTGCATTTTCTTTTTCCAAAATCATTGGAATAATCTCGCTCTTCGACATGTAGTCGCACAAACTTTGGAAGAAAGGACGCTCGCTGTGTACTGCGTAAAACTGACCCGCCATTTCTGGGCTCATTTTCAGTTTTGTCATGGCAATAATTTTGTAGCCAGCTTTTTCAATTTGTTGAATAATGGGACCTGTGTGACCGTCTGCGACTGCATCCGGTTTAATCATCGTGAAAGTTCTATTTGTTGACATGGGTATAATTTTCAACAAATTTATCTCTAACTTTGCGTTTGCCCAAATTTATTTCCGGCACATCCCTTTTTATGACCCCCATCTCAGCCTTAAAATCACTCCTAATTCCCGGTACGAAAGCCGTCATTACCGCTCATTATAATCCGGATTCGGATGCGATTGGTTCGACGCTTGCATTTCAAGGGTATTTAGCGAAAAAAGGGATTCAAGCTACTGTGGCAGTTCCTTCAGCGGTAGCAGGTAATTTGAAATGGATGCCCGGTGCGGGGGATATTTTAGCGTACGATGAGCTCGTTCACAAGCTACAAATTGATACCCTGGTAGAGGAAGCTGATTTTATTTTCTGCTTGGACTTTTCAGGCATACAGCGTTTGCACAATATGGCGCCGCTAGTGCGCAAGTCGCGGGCAAAAAAGGTGGTGATTGATCACCATTTGGATCCGGAGGACTTTGGCGATTATTATTACCATCGTACCATTGCAGCTTCTACCTGTGAATTAATCTACGATTTAATTTTAGAATGGGGGGATCAGGATTTGTTAGATGCGTCGATCGGTTCTTGCCTTTATTCTGGGATTATGACCGATACCGGTTCTTTTCGCCATCCGAATACGACAGCCCATGTACACACGGTCGTAGCGGCTTTAATTGATTTAGGTGTAAATACAAATGAGGTGCATCGCAAAGTATTTGATTCTTCCAGCATTGATCGATTGAAGTTTATTGGTCATGTGTTAGGCCAAAGAATGGAATACCTACCCGAATACCATTTAGCTTTCATGTGGATCACTGCGGAGGATTTAACAAAATTTAATTCTCAAGCTGGAGACACGGAAGGTATCGTCAATTATGGTTTGCAAATTACGGGATGCGTCTGGTCTATCTTGATGATAGAGCGTCCAGACGGCGTGAAGCTGTCTTTTAGATCCATTGAGCCTTTTGCAGTCAACACATTCGCAGCCACTTATTTCGAAGGTGGTGGGCATAAAAATGCGTCCGGCGGACGTTTTTCTGGTGGAAGTTTAGTGGAGGCGAAGAAAAAACTAATGGAAGTGTTACCTTTGTATCTTTCTGAAATAAATCGAGTTAAAAATTTATAAAATAAAAATCATGCGTAAACAACTAGCAGTAATTTTAGTAGCGGCAATGGCACTAGCATCGTGTAACAATGTCGAAGTAGTAGACGGAGTTAAAATCCAAAAGCACGAACATGATGACAGCGCTCCTAAATTAAAAGAAGGCGATATCATTACGTTTGATTTAGTGATCAAAAATGACGCGGATTCTACGATCAAGGATTCTCGTAAAGAAGGTAAACCATTACAAGATTTAGTACCTCCAGCTGCACCTGCAGGCTCATTTAAAGGTTCTTTTGAAAATGGTCTTCGTTTATTGTCAGTAGGTGATAGCGCAACCATCTTCGTGCCAGTAGATAGCTTATTTAAAGATGCGAATCAAGCAATTCCTCCATTCTTGAAGCGTGGTACTGATGTTCGTTTCATCGTTAAAATCAAGAAATCTCAATCTCGTGCAGAATTCGAAAAAGAGATGACGAAATTGTCTGCTGAGCAAACAGGTAAAGACGCAAAATTAATTGAAGCATACGTGGCGAATTCTGGCAAGAAGTTTACAAAAACTTCAACAGGTCTTTATGCCTCTATCTCGAACCCAGGCGCTGGCGAAGGTCCACAAATGGGCGAGTCATGGGAAGTAAACTACATCGGAACTTTCCTAGATGGAAAAGAATTCGATAAAGGTGCTGGTGTTGCTTTGCCTCCAGTAGGTCAATTAGTTCCAGGCTTCAACGAAGCATTAATGTTATTGAAAAAAGGAGGTAAAGGTACTTTTGTGATCCCATCAGCATTAGGTTATGGTGCACAAGGAGCTGCTCCTCGAATCCCTGCAAATGCTATTTTAGTATTTGAATTAGAAGTATTGTCTAAGAAATAATTGAATGAAAGTTTTCGGATTCCTATTTATTGCCTTTTTTACGTTTTCTTGTCTGTCTGATATCGCTTTAGAGGACGATGTGAAAGCGAAAGAAAATCAAACACAGATTTTAGCCTACTTTGCTAGTCAAAATCAAAGTCCATCTGCTTTAACAGATGGGAGCTATTATTTCGTGACTAAATCGAATCCATCGGGAGAATTAGCGACGAAAGGCGATTCGCTGTATGTACACTACGAGTTTTCTAATCTGGCGACAGGTAAGGTGCTGGATAGTACAAACCGAGCGACTAATTCTCCTTATTTTTTACGTTATGGTTTTGGAAACCCGGTGTTTGCTACCTTGATGACCGCTTTGCGGGAAGGGGAGCAGGCTACCATGGTTATCCCAGGTACCGCTCAGGCTTTTCCTGATTTGCCAGCCTATACGCCCATGAAAGTGAAGATTAAGTCTTATGTGGTCCGCACACAAGACGATATGATTCGCGAATACATCACGCGCAATGGCTACACGATAACAGAAACACAAACTGACGGACTTCGTTATATTCGTTTAAAAGCGGGTACAGGTGATATCCCTGCTCAGGGAAAAATCGTTAAAATCAAGTACACAGGTCGTTTTTTAAGTTCCAAAGCCTTTGATGGCAACATGGCTCGCACGGATAGTTTAAGTGTGACGGTAGGTGGAACGCAAACCGTTCCAGGCTTCCAAATGGGTATTGAAAAAATGCGTTTAGGAGAGAAGGCTGTCATTGTGTTCCCTTCAGCCTTAGGCTATGGTGCCAATGGTAACTCCAGTATTCCTGGATATAGCCCCTTAAGTTTCGAGATTTACGTTGCAAAAATTGAATAGTATGTTGAAGTATGTGGTTTTATTTTTCGCTTTGGCGTTCGGTATCACAAGTTGTTCTGTCGATAATCCTGTGGAGCAGGAGGTATCAAAGAATGATACAGATATTCAAAATTACCTGAAGCAACGGAGCTTATCTTATACGAAGACAGCAGATGGAATGTATTATTCTATCACCCCTTCTGGTGCAACGAAAGCCCCTGCGGCTACTGATTTAGTGACTTTGCACTACAAGCTAAGCCTTTTAGATGGAACCTTTGTCGATTCTACCTCTCGAGTGGCTAGCCAATCGAAATCGATCGTTTTCGGGGTATCGCAAAGCATGTTTACTTTACCAGTTTCACTCATGAAAGCAGGGGATAAAGGAACTTTTTTATTACCTTCTTCTTTGGCTTTTGGTGGTAATACCTTCGGGAATGTTCCTGCGTACGCAGTAATTAAAGCGGAGGTTGAGGTCTTATCGATAAGGAATCAGGCAGATCAAATTACAGCCATGCAAAGTACGTATGGATTTACGTCACCAGAGAAAACCTCCTCAGGTTTAGTTTTCCAAAAAACGCTAGAGAATCCAACGGGTGCTGCGGTTGTTAATGGACAATCAGTGAAGCTTAACTACCTAGGTCGTCTAGGTTATGGTTATATTCAAACAGATGCAACCAATAAGGTGATTTATGATTCTAAATTTGGTTCCGGTACCTTGACCTTCACGGCTGGGGCTGGTCAGCTGATCTCTGGATTCGAGGAGACGGTGCTAAAAATGAAAGTGGGTGAGAAAGCGAAAGCGATTTTGCCTTATACCATCGCTTATGGTACCGCAGGTAATTCCACTATTCCGGGTTATTCGCCATTGTACTTCGAAATCGAGGTAGTTTCTGCTCAATAATGCTTCCAGTTCTTTATTTAGCGACCCAAAACAAGCACAAAGTGGAGGAGCTAAGCTCTTTACTTCAAAATCACTTTACAGTTCGCGATTTAAGTACACTTAACCTGTCTGAGGAAATTCCAGAAACAGGATCCACCTTAGGAGAGAATTCCCTTCAAAAGGCTCGATATATCGCCGAAAAATTTCAGGTCACTTGCTTAGCAGATGACTCTGGATTAGAAGTTGATAGCTTGGGAGGTGCTCCCGGTGTGTATTCAGCTCGCTACGCGGGAGAGCCTAAAAACGATCAAGCAAATCTTGAATTGCTATTGCAAAATCTGCAAGGAGTAGATAATCGGATTGCACGTTTTGTGACCGTTTTAACTTACCACCATCAGGGAACTTATCATCAATTTGAAGGTGAAATTAAGGGAGATATTGTGGAGGCCCCGAGAGGTAATCAAGGTTTTGGATATGATCCCGTTTTTCAGCCTGAAAAAGAGCTAAGAACCTTTGCTGAAATGACCTTGACAGAAAAGAATCAAATCGCCCACCGGGCGCGTGCGTTGGAGAAATTCAAAAACTTCTTAGACGAAACACAGAAATGTGCCGACGAATAGTATAAAATTCGTTTAGCTTACTATTTTTGTAACGTTTGCAAAATTAAAACCCCTTCATGAAATTCAAATACAGCATTTTGCTGGCATTTTTCTTGTTGTTCGCTGTATTACCGGTTTTTGGTCAATATGTGATCAAAGGTCGCATTACCGATGCCAAGAATGGGGATCCTATTCCATTTGCCTCCGTAGGATTCGTGGGGGTGAGTCAAGGTACAACGACTAATTTTCAAGGGGAATTTACCTTAAACTCGAAGTATACAGCTGATAGTCTTTTCGCCTCATTCGTGGGTTATAAGAAACGTGTGAAGAAAATTACCAGAGCTGCTAAATTGCAAGAGGTCGATTTTCAATTAGAGCCTACTGGTCGCGAAATGGCCGAAGTGATCGTTTATTCAGGCGAAAATCCGGCTTTCAAAATTCTTCGTAGCGTCATAAAAAATAGAGAAAAGAACGATCGTTCGAAATTAACCGCCTACGAATATGATTCCTACGCTAAGATGGAATTAGATGTGGACAATATCTCGGAGAAATTCAAAGAGAGAAAGGTGATGAAGGATATCGCTCAGGCGATTAAGAAGTTCGAGAAAATAGCAGGGGAGGACGGCAAATTGATTATCCCTACCTACATATCAGAGTCAGTGGGGAAATTCTATTATTTAGAAAGCCCGCAGCGGAAAAAGGAAACGATTTTAAAGACGAATATCAAAGGAGTAGGGGTTAAAGATGGTTCCTTAATTTCTCAGTTAGTGGGTGGAAATTTAGTGGCTAACTATAATTTCTACCAAAACTTCGTCGGCTTCTTTGGCAAAGATTTTGCGAGTCCGATTGGTGAAAATTGGAAAGGAAATTATAGCTACTTTTTAGGGGATACCGTGAATGTGGATGGCCACGTGTGCTACCAGCTGGATTTTGACCCTAAAAATCCAATGGATTTAGTCTTCAGAGGCCAAATATGGGTGGATACTACCTCTTTTGCCTTGGTTCAAATAGATGCCTCGGTAGACAAGGGAGCGAATTTAAATTTTATTGATAAGATCAAGATCTCACAGGAATTAGAACAAACGAGTTCAGGGGCCTGGTTGCCAGCGCGCACCCGATTCCTGATTGATTTGGAAGAAATCACGAAAGGTAGCGCCGGGATGTTGTTAAAGATGTACATCTCAAACAAGGATTTTGTGGTGAATAAACCTCACGAACTAGGATTTTATGATTTAATGACTGAAGTGGCTGAGGATGCGATGCAGCCTAATCCGGAGTTTTGGAAAAATGCGCGACACGAGCCACTTAGCACGCAAGATCTAATGGCCTCTGCGCTAATTGATTCCGTCCAAAACCTTCCCGTAGTTCGCACCTACGTGGAGATTGCAGAGATTATTTTAAGTGGCTACAAGAAGTTTAATGACATAGAGGTAGGTCCTTATGTTTCTAGTTTTGCCATCAATAAAATCGAGGGAGCTCGCTTTAGACTTGGCTTTAGAACCAATGCTAATTTCGATAAACATTGGATTTTACGTGGGAATGTGGGCTTTGGGACGAAAGATTTAATTCCAAAGTATGCCGTCGAGGTAAATTACCTCTTCTCTAAAAAGAAGTGGACCGTCGCTGGGTTAAAACATTCCTATGATATCGAGCGAGTAGGTTTAACGCCTGAGCTCATCGGGGATAATAAATTGTTTTATTCATTTACCCGTTGGGGTGCGTTTTCTGGCGCATTTTTCAGACGTGAATCTGAAGCCTTTTTCTCCTCAGAAATCACAAAAGGTCTCACCGTAACGACCTCTCTGAATACGCGATCCTTTGATCCTTTATTCCGTTTTCAGTTTCGTTTGAATCCAGAATTAGGCCGTGCCTCTGCCGTACAAGACTATTACCAGGAAACCTTTGCGACGGTTGAGTTACGTTTTGCGAAAAATGAGACGTTCATCATGAATGGAAATGAGCGGATTACCTTAGCCACAAAACGTATCCCTGTAGTTACCTTTAAATACCAGCATGGCTACAAAGGATTTTTAGGGGGTGATTTCAATTACGATCGATTCACCTTGAAAGCGTATCAAACCTTCCGTTTGGGGTCCTTAGGTCGCTCGGATTATACGTTTACTGCGGGTTATACTCCCTCGGATTTACCTGCTCCTTTATTGTTCCCTCATTTAGGAAATGAAACCTTCTTTTTCGTTCGTTCGGCGTATTCCACGATGAGCTATTTTGAATTTGTGAGTGATCGCTATGCCTCTATTCAATACAATCATAATTTCGATGGCTTGCTATTTAATCGCATCCCACTCATCAAGAAATTGAAGTGGAGATTGATCGGCTCAGGTAATATTTTGTTGGGAAGTCAACGCGCTTCAAATCATGAGATTATGCGCGATGTGAATAGCCCACTGCGCTCTAAATTCTTAGATCAGTATGCCTTTGATTCCTTAGATCCGAATAAGCCTTTTGCGGAGGTAGGCTATGGTATTGATAACATTTTCAAGATTTTACGGGTTCAGGCCTTTCATCGTTTGACCTATTTAGACCACGGTAATCCCCAAAAATTCAGGCTAATGGCCTCTGTTAATTTCTCTTTTTAGAACATTATAAAGACGAAAATTTAAACATTTCAAGAATATTTTTATTGTGTTTGATTTCGTAAGTTAGGCAACCTATATTTACAAGGTTACAATCCAAAATATATGCTTTTAGTACTTGTAGGGCTCAGTTTATTAAGTTACCTGTTAGGATCAATTCCGACGGCAATTTGGTATGGAGACCGGTACCATGGCATTGATATTCGCCAACACGGCAGTGGAAATGCGGGTGCAACGAACACTTTCCGAGTGCTAGGTAAAAAAGCGGGATCCATCGTTTTATTTGTGGATGCCTTGAAAGGATTTGCAGCGGCAAGCTTAGCTACCGTTCTGTATACCTTCGGTTTAGTGGATTGGCAAACTTGCGTAACTCTCAAGATCTTATTTGGCTTTTTAGCTATTATAGGTCACTTACTTCCCATCTTTTGTGATTTTAAAGGCGGAAAAGGCGTCGCTACTACGCTAGGGATGGTCATTGCGCTTCATCCCCAGGCCGCATTAGTGAGTAGTTTGGTCTTCTTACTCGTCTTTGGGTTTTCACATTATGTCTCTTTAGGTTCAATGGTAACCTCGTTGGTATTTCCATTATTACTTCAGTTTGGGGTATTTGGCAAGGAATTGCCTATTTTGATTTATTTCGGATTTATCATTTCCTTTTTAGTGATATTTACGCACCGTAAAAATATTGGGCGAATCATTTCAGGAACGGAAAATCGGATGTATCTTATTCCTCGAAAAGGCCGTTTATAAGCCTTTAAATTTTCATTTACTATGCAATCAACACACGAATTTATCGCCTCCCAAAAGGATCGGTTTCTAGCGGAGCTATTAGACTTATTACGTATTCCTTCTATTTCAGCAGATCCGGCCTATGCGGGCGATGTTAGAAAGGCAGCGGAGTGGATAGCGGAGAACCTTCGAAACGCGGGTGCAGATCACGTGAGATTAGAAGAAACACCAGGATATCCGATTGTGTATGGAGAGAAAATGGTGGATCCTGCCGCTCCCACAGTGCTAGTTTATGGGCACTATGATGTGCAGCCGGCTGATCCTTTGGAGCTTTGGGATAATCCTCCCTTCGAACCCGTGATTAAAGAGGACGTGATATATGCGCGTGGAGCTTGTGATGATAAGGGTCAGGTTTTTATGCACGTGAAGGCATTTGAGGCGATGTGTGCTACGGGTAATTTAGCGTGCAATGTGAAGTTTATGATTGAGGGAGAAGAGGAAGTGGGCTCAGATAACCTGGGAAACTTTGTGGCGGCGAATAAGGAATTGCTAAAAGCAGATGTGATTTTAATCTCTGATACCGCGATTATTGCGAATGATATTCCGTCGATTGATGTCGGTTTACGTGGTTTGAGCTACATGGAAGTCGAAGTGCAAGGGCCTAACCGCGATTTACACTCAGGAGTTTATGGTGGTGCGGTGGCGAATCCGATTAATATTTTATGCCAAATGATCTCTTCCATGCACGATGAGTTCAATCACATCACGATTCCTGGATTTTACGATGGAGTGATGGAAGTGAGTGCGGCGGATAGAGCAGCGATGGCTCAAACGCCTTTTGATCTAGAGGCATACCAAAAAGATTTAGGCATCGACACCGTTTACGGGGAGAAAGGCTTCACTACCTTGGAGCGTGCTTCTATTCGTCCTACGTTGGATGTCAATGGAATCTGGGGTGGTTATACAGGCGAAGGAGCGAAGACGGTTTTGCCTTCTAAGGCTTTCGCAAAAATCTCCATGCGATTAGTGCCTAATCAGTCTTCAGCTGAAATTACGCGTTTGTTTACAGAGCATTTTATTTCAATTGCCCCTAAGGGAGTGAAGGTTAAGGTGACCGCCCATCATGGTGGCGAAGGATATTTAATGCCGACAGACAGTATTGCTTTTCAAGCGGCATCGGATGCGATGACGACGACATTTGGAAAAGAACCTGTTCCTACGCGTGGAGGTGGTAGTATTCCAATTGTGGCCTTGTTTGAGAAAGAATTGGGAATTAAGTCGATTTTGATGGGTTTTGGCCTAGATTCTGATGCGATTCACTCGCCTAATGAGCATTATGGCTTATTTAATTTTTACAAAGGGATAGAAACGATTCCTCATTTCTTCCAAAACTTCGCAGAATTATCGAAATAAGATGGCAGAAAACTTAAGTGCATTAGCGACGGAATCATCCTCGACCTACCAAGATCTAGAAAAACAAACGGTCGACACCATATTACGCCAAATCAATGCGGAAGATAAAACGGTGCCATTAGCGGTAGAAAAAGTCATTCCTGCCATCGAGCCACTGGTGCATGAAATCGTGAAACGCATGAAGCAAGGCGGTCGCCTTTTTTACATCGGAGCAGGAACTTCTGGACGTTTAGGTGTCGTAGATGCTTCCGAATGTCCTCCTACCTATGGCGTTCCTCATGATTGGGTGATTGGTTTAATTGCGGGAGGAGATTCAGCGATTAGAAAAGCAGTGGAGAATGCGGAGGATGATGAAAAACAGGCTTGGTTAGATATGGAGGCCTATGGTATTGATACCTTGGATACCGTTATCGGAATTGCGGCTTCAGGTCGTACACCCTATGTGGTAGGAGGATTGCGTGATGCAAATGCACGTGGAATTCTAACGGGTTGCATTGTTTGTAACGGAGGAAGTGTGGTGGCAGCGGAGGCTAAATACCCGATTGAAGTGATCGTAGGTCCAGAATATGTGACAGGTAGTACACGAATGAAGTCAGGTACGGCCCAAAAACTGGTCTTAAATATGCTTTCCACTGCGGTCATGATTCAGCTAGGTCGTGTAAGAGGAAATAAAATGGTAGATATGCAATTAAGTAATCATAAATTAGTGTTGCGTGCTATTCGCATGGTTCGCGAAGCGACCGGTGTAAGTGATGAGGTGGCTGCGGAACTTTTGGAAAAACACGGCAGCGTGCGAAACGCAGTCGATGCAATTCAAGCAAAATAAATTCGGATAATAGCGCTTTAATCCCTTAATTTGTAACATAAATAAATAAATACCTCGTATGAAAAACGTATCTAAACTAATTTTAACGTTCGTGTTCGGAACAATGGTTTTTAGCTTTCAAGCAAAAGCGGAAGATTTTCCAGCAGACATCAAACCATTAATGACAAAATATACTTGCTTCGCTTGCCACAAAGTGGACGCTCGTTTAGTAGGCCCAGCTTACAAAGATGTTGCTAAGAAGAAGTATTCAGTCGATAAAATTGTTGCTTTAATCGCGAAGCCGCAGCCATCTAACTGGCCTGGTTACCCTCCAATGGCACCCATGACTAACGTGCCTAAAGAGGATGCCGTTAAATTAGCTAAGTACATTAACTCGTTGAAATAATTTATCTGATTGCATAAAAAAGCCTTCGAATTTTTTCGAAGGCTTTTTTGTTTTATAGCTCTTTCAACATCCAAATGTCGCAGCCATCGTGACCGCTATTCCCCAAAGGTCCATCAAGCGATTTAAATCCGACTTTCTCGTAAATCGAAACGGCTTTTGTCAGTTCGGGCATGGATTCTAAATAGACCTGGGTATAACCATATGATTTTGCCCAGCTCATCGACTTTTCCATCAATTGCTTGCCTAGTCCTGTGCCTCTGGCTTCTTTGGCCACATACAATTTCACTAGTTCGCAAGTCCCCTCTGGTAAATTATCGGTCGGAAATATGCCACAACCACCCACCAATGACTGGTCAATGGTCGCCACAAAATAATAGGAGCCAGGAGTTCTGAAAAGCTCATGCAATGCATCCGTAGTCGGATCAAAATAGACCGTACCCGGTTTATTCGCCCCAAATTCCGTCAATGCCGCCCGAATGACCTTCGCCAATGCTACGTTATCTCCTGGTTCAATAGGCCGAATCTGCATGTGCTTATTTTGCTGCTTTTTTCGCGGCAGGCTTTTTTTCTGCTTTTTCAGCTGGAGCTTTCTCCGCTTTAGGAGCTTTTTCGGCTTTCTCTGCCTTCGCTGCTGCCGGGAATAATTCTGGAGTGTTTGCGACCAAAATTAAATACCAACTTAAGATTTTTTTGATATCTGAGGCAAAAACGCGATCCGTATCGTAATTAGGAACTACCGTTGCTAAGGTGCTAAATAACTCCGCATCGCTTGCTTTTTTTGCCTCGATAGGTAAAACGCCATTGAATTTAGCGTGGATTTGTAAGAATAAGTCTGCTAACGGCAAAGTGCTATCTTGGTGATCGTCTAAGTACAAAGAGATGTCTTTTAATACCGAAATACGTGTTTGACCACCTACGACTGATTTTTGTTTTGCTGCGTCCAAAGTCTCCACTATCACTCCCGTGCGTGTAGGCTTTAACACTTTGTACAATCCACTTTTTCCCGAGATATGGGCAACTTCATTCAATAAATCCATGTTTTTTCGCTTGTTATGGGGGCAAAATTAGTATTATTTCCCTATTCTGTAAGGGGATGTCTGAATTAATTCATCAATGGACTTTAAAATGTCCTCGCGTCCTACGTGCTTCTCCGCCGACGTAATAAACAAGGGAGGCAGCTCATCCCACATCTCTAACAAGAAATTCTTGTATAGCTCCACACTCTCATTCACTTGCTTTTGGGATAATTTATCCGACTTCGTAAAGACAATATAGAACGGAATTTCATCCTCTACCATCCGACTCATAAACTCGATATCTACCGCCTGCGGCTTCAAACGAATATCCAATAGCACAAATAAACAGGTTAAATTCTCCCGGTGAATCAAATAATCGAAGATCATCTTCTCAAATTCCTTGCGCTTCTCCTTACTGACTTTGGCAAAACCATAACCCGGTAAATCCACTAAATACCACTTCTCATCAATAATAAAGTGATTAATCAATTGTGTCTTTCCCGGAGTCTGAGACGTTTTCGCCAAACCTTTATGGAAGGTCAACGAATTAATCAAAGATGATTTTCCCACATTAGAACGTCCAATAAAGGCAAATTCAGGGTACTTCGCCGGCGGGCAATTCTTAAAATCGGTGTTACTAGTAACAAATTTAGCGTTAATCTGAGCCATAGGGCGGGTGATGATGAGGGACAAAGGTAAGGAAAAGTAGTCAGTAGTCAGTAGTCGGTAGTCAGTGGTCGGTATCTGGTTGTCGGTAGTTATTGATAATTTTTTTCAATAATCAGTTTTAAGCTTGTTCGGTGGTTTACAATTCAATTCTTTTGGCTTACCTAATAAATGAAAGTTATGAAGGTTCGGAAATTTGAAGAATTAATTGTTTGGCAAAAATCAGTAGATATCGCTGTCGGACTTTATCAGCACTTTGAAAGGCATCCAGATTATGGATTTACAAATCAAATAAAGCGAGCATCCATTTCTATTTCAAATAATATCGCTGAGGGTTTTGAAAGAAATTCGAATAAGGACTTCAACAGATTTTTATATTTTGCCAAAGGTTCTTCTAGCGAAGTGAAATCAATGTTGATATTAGGAAATAGATTAGGCTATTTTTCTGAGGAAGAAATGAAAACATACTATAATCAGATCGATTTGATAGGGAAAATGCTTTATCGCCTATCTGCCTCTCTCTCTACCTGATTACTGACTACCGACTACCGGATACTGACTACCCTTGCCTTAACCCTCATTTTGCCTTACCTTTGTACGCTTATGGAAAAACTACAAAACGATCTTCTTCTTCGTGCCGCGCAGGGTTTGCCTGTGGAGCGAATTCCAGTTTGGGTGATGCGTCAGGCAGGGAGAATTTTACCTGAATATAGAGAAGTGAGAGCGAAGGCGGGGTCCTTTATTGGGCTGGCGACGCATCCTGAGATGGCGGCGGAGGTGACGATTCAGCCGGTGACGCGTTTTGGGGTGGATGCCGCGATTATCTTTTCGGATATTTTAGTGGTTCCGGAGGCGATGGGTTTACCGTATGTGATGGAGGAGCAGAAGGGGCCGGTTTTTCCGGAGGTGATTCGGTCGAAAGCTGATTTAGCTAAAATAAGAGAGGCGAATCCGGACGAGGATTTGAAATATGTGTTGGATGCGATTAAGATCGTGAAGAAGGAGTTGGCTGGCAAGGTTCCGTTAATTGGATTTGCGGGGGCGCCGTTCACGATTTTCTGTTATATGGTCGAGGGGAAAGGGTCGAAGACTTTTTCACAGGCCAAAAAGATGTTGTATGCCGAGCCTGAGTTAGCACATGCTTTGTTGCAAAAGATTACGGATTCGACGATTTCGTATTTGAAAGCACAGGTTGCGGCCGGGGCTAATTTAGTCCAAATCTTTGATTCATGGGCTGGAATTTTATCGCCCGCACAATATTCGGTGTTTTCGACGCCATACTTGAAACAGATTTGTGATGCAGTGACCCAGGTTCCGGTGACGCTCTTTGCGAAAGGTGCTTTCTTCGCTCGCGAAGAGATGGCTGCGTTGAATTGTGCGACGATTGGTTTGGATTGGAATATGGATATCGCTGAATCGAGAAAGTTAGTGGGGCCTAATAAAACATTACAAGGAAATTTAGATCCTTGTGCTTTGTATGGTGATTTTAAGACAGTGGAAGCGGAGACGAAAAAGATGATCGATCAATTTGGGGCGCAGCGTTATATTGCGAACCTAGGACACGGAGTTTATCCCGACATTGATCCAGATAAGGTGCAGTGTTTCGTAGACACGGTTCAGAATTATTAAGCATAAAAAAAGCCCTGAGAGATCAGGGCTTTTTTATTGATAAGCATATAATTTATTTTGCCGAATAGTTAGGTGCTTCTTTCGAGATGCTCACATCGTGTGGATGACTTTCTTTCACCCCCGCCGAAGTGATTTTCACAAACTTCGCTTGTTGCATGGCTTCGATGGTTGAAGCTCCGCAGTAGCCCATGCCGGCTTTTAAGCCACCGACCATTTGGTATAAAATTTCGGTTACTGAACCCTTGAAAGGGACGCGACCTACGATTCCTTCTGGTACTAATTTCTTGATATCGTCTTCTGCATCTTGGAAGTAGCGGTCTTTCGATCCATCTTCCATGGCCTCTAATGAGCCCATTCCGCGGTAAGACTTGAATTTACGTCCTTCTAAAATGATCATTTCGCCTGGTGCTTCGTCCGTCCCAGCTAAAAGAGATCCCATCATGACGGTGCTTGCGCCGCCTGCGATGGCTTTTGCTACATCACCTGAATAACGAATACCACCGTCAGCGATGACAGGGACGTCGTATTTTTCCAAAGCTTTGGCCGCCTCATACACCGCCGTCAATTGTGGCATACCCACACCGGCAATAATACGTGTTGTGCAAATACTTCCAGGACCTACACCTACTTTCACTGCATCTGCACCTGCTTCCGCTAGGGCAACCGCAGCTTCACCTGTGGCGATGTTACCAACGATAACATCAAGGGTAGGGAATGATTTCTTCACCGATTTCAAGGCGTCGATTACTCCTTTTGAGTGACCGTGTGCCGTATCGATACTGATTACGTCAACGCCAACTTGTACTAATGCTTGCACGCGGTCTAATAAATCAGGTGTTACACCTACCGCAGCACCTACACGAAGGCGGCCAAGGGAATCTTTCGATGCCAACGGGTGCGACTTGCGCTTCAAAATATCTTTGTATGTAATCAGACCAATCAATTTCCCGTTCTTATCGATGATGGGTAATTTTTCGATTTTAAATTCTTGCAAAATGCTTTCGGCCTCTTCCATACTGATTCCTTCTTTGGCCGTAATCAAATTATCCTTCGTCATGATCTCCTTCACGGGACGAGCAGTTTGCTTTTGGAAACGCAAATCACGGTTCGTCAAAATCCCCACTAATTTACCGTCATTGTCGATCACTGGAATGCCACCGATCTTGAATTCCCTCATGATACGTTGTGCATCTCCTAAAGTTGAATTGTCTTTTAAGGTCACCGGATCGATAATCATTCCTGATTCTGAACGCTTTACCTTGCGAACTTGAGCGGCTTGCTGGGCAATCGTCATGTTCTTGTGGATGATTCCAATACCACCTTCTTGTGCGAGAGCAATGGCTAAATCAGCTTCCGTTACCGTGTCCATGGCTGCGGAAACGATCGGAATATTTAACGTAATGTTGCGTGTAAGGCGGGATGAAGTGCTTACTTCACGGGGTAAAACCTCGGAATAAGCGGGAAGCAAAAGCACGTCATCGTACGTTAAAGCTTCGAAAAGAAATTTGTTGGAATCAAGCATAGCAAATAATTTGAACCGGGTGTTGAATGAGTGCCCTTATTTGCAGGACAAAATTACACGAAATTTCTGAAATAATTAAATCCTTTTCTGAATTTTTCTCCCAGATTTGGATTTTTAGCTGTAAATTGCGGCTTGAATTTTTAAGCCTTCGTAATGAACTATCAACCTCAGGATTTCCTTCCTATTTTTGTTCAGCTAGCAGCTGCTTTGGCATTTATCGTCGCTACTATGGTAGCCACTCACTCATTAGGCCCTAAAAGACATTCGAAAAAGAAAGACGATGCCTTTGAATGTGGTATCGAGTCGATCGGTGATGCGCGTACACCTATCTCCGTTAAGTACTTTCTGGTAGCCATTCTTTTTGTGCTATTTGATATAGAAATCGTCTTCATGTATCCATGGGCGGTGAATTTCAAACAATTATCATGGACAGGTTTCTATGAAATGTTAGTCTTCATGGGCTTGCTTTTAGTGGGCTTTCTATACGTATTGAAAAAAGGAATTTTAAAGTGGGAGAAATAAACAATCAGGCTTTGCCTTTGTTTATCAATCATCAGATAAAAAAATATGAGTAATTCAACTATTAGTGTTGCTGAAGCGCCTCCAGGAATCGAGGGAGCAGGTTTTTTTGCTACGTCATTAGATAATTTAGTGGGATTGGCGAGAGCTAACTCGCTATGGCCATTGCCTTTCGCTACTTCTTGCTGCGGTATCGAATTTATGTCGACGATGGCATCTCATTACGATATAGGTCGTTTCGGAGCGGAACGTTTAAGTTTCTCTGCTCGTCAAGCGGACGTTTTGATGGTGATGGGAACAATCTCTAAGAAGATGGCACCGGTAGTGAAGCAAGTGTATTTACAGATGGCAGAGCCTCGTTGGGTATTGTCAGTAGGTGCTTGTGCTTGCTCTGGGGGCATTTTTGATACCTATTCGGTACTTCAAGGTATAGATCGCATTATTCCAGTGGATGTGTATGTGCCAGGTTGCCCGCCACGTCCGGAGCAAATTTTGGATGGCTTTATGCAGATTCAAGAATTAGCGAAGAAAGAGAGCACACGTCGTAGAAATGAGCCAGAGTATAAGGCTTTATTAGCTTCATACGGAATCGAATAAGATATGAACGATCAAATAATCGAAGCGCTTCAAGCGCAGTTTGGTGAGGAGGGTGTATATGGCATAGGGGAGTCTCACGGTGTTTTGCAGGTGACGACGGCGGTAGAGAATGTCGTGCCTATGATCCACTTTTTATATGCACATCCCATTTTCAAGTTCCAGTTTTTGACTGATTTAGCCGGGATTCATTTTCCTGACGCGAAGGGTCAAGAATTAGGAGTGATTTACCACTTGCACTCTTTGGAAAACAATGTGCGTCTTTGGATTAAGGCTTATGCGCCTATCGAAGCACCTAATTTTCCTACGATTACTGGCCTTTTTGCTACGGCAAACTGGATGGAGCGCGAGGCGTTTGATTTTTATGGTATCATCTTTGAAGGTCACCCTAATTTGACCCGTATCCTGAATATGGATGAGATGGATTACCACCCGATGCGTAAAGAATATCCGTTAGAGGATGCGACGCGTCACGATAAGATTGATGAATTGTTTGGACGATAATAAAAAGACATGTCTGAAATAGCTTTAGTAAATAATCCTAATGTAGGTCTAGATAAAACACAAAAAGGGGGACCTTATGTGAATGAATTGTCTACGTTAAACTTAGGTCCAACGCACCCGGCTACCCACGGTATTTTCCAAAACATCTTAACGATGGATGGTGAAACGATTGTGGATGCGGAGCAAACGGTAGGATATATTCACCGTGCTTTCGAAAAGATTGCAGAACGTCGTCCTTTCTACCAAATCACGACTTTAACTGACCGTATGAATTACTGTTCAGCTCCTATTAATAATATGGGCTGGCACATGACGGTGGAGAAATTGTTAGGGATTGAAGTTCCAAAGCGTGCGCAATACATGCGTGTGATCATGATGGAGCTTGCTCGTTTAACGGACCACATCGTTTGTAACTCAATTCTAGCGGTAGATACCGGAGCCTTAACGGGTTTCTTGTATGTATACCAATGGAGAGAGTTCATTTATGAGATTTACGAGGAGATGTGCGGTGCACGTCTAACGACAAATATGGGACGTTTTGGCGGTATGGAGCGTGATTTTACGCCTGTAGCGATCGAAAAAATCCAAAAATTATTAAAAGAACTTCCAGCGGCTTTGAAAGAGTTCGAAGGCATGGTGATGCGTAACCGTATCTTCATGGATCGTACCCAAAACGTAGGAGGTATCTCAGCTGAGCGCGCATTGAACTACGGATTCACAGGTCCTAACTTACGTGCTGCCGGTGTAGATTACGATGTGCGTGCCATGAACCCGTATTCTTCTTACGAAGATTTCGAATTCGACGTGCCAGTAGGAACGAAAGGTGATACCTACGATCGTTTCCTAGTACGTGAAGAGGAGATGTGGCAAAGTTTACGCATCATCCAACAGGCGATGGATAACCTTCCAGAAGGATCTTACCACGCGGATGCACCACACTATTATTTACCGAAAAAACAAGACGTCTACCATAACATGGAGGCCTTGATCTACCACTTCAAAATTGTGATGGGAGAGATCGATGCACCAGTAGGTGAGGTTTATCATTCAGTAGAAGGCGGAAACGGGGAATTAGGTTTCCACTTAGTTTCAGATGGTGGTCGTACACCGTACCGTTTGAAATTCCGTCGTCCCGGATTTATATATTACCAGGCTTTCCCGGAGATGATCAAGGGAACCACCCTTTCGGATGCGATCGTAACGATGTCATCCATGAACGTAATTGCAGGAGAGTTAGATACTTAAGACATGAGCAAGATTGTTTTCCCAGCAGAAACGCTGGAATTAGTGAAAAAAATTATCGCCCGCTATCCGGAAGGAAAGCAGAAGTCGGCTTTGTTGCCTATTCTTCACTTAGCGCAAGCCGAGTGGAAATGGTGCTCGCCTGAGGTGATGGATTATGTAGCTTCTCTACTTTCCATTTCTCCGATCGAGGTATACGAGGTAGCTTCTTTCTACACGATGTTCCACTTGGAGCCGGTAGGTGAGCACGTGATTGAGTATTGCCGAACAGGTCCTTGTTGCCTAATGGGTGGCGTGGAAGTATACGATCACTTGAAGAAGCGTTTGAAAATTAATACGGGCGAAACGACGAAAGATGGCAAGTTTACCATCAAAGAAGTAGAATGTTTAGCTGCCTGCGGTTGGGGTCCTGTATTCCAAATCCGTGAGAAATATTATATGCACCTAACCAAAGAGAAGGTGGATGAAATCATTGATGAATTGAGCAAATAAGGCCTAGGATGAAGATATTAACCGAACATATAGACGTACCTAACATCGACACGATAGACGTGTTTATGAAAAATGGTGGGTATTCAGCGGTAGGTAAAGCGTTAAAGAAAATGACTCCTGACGAAGTAACCGAAGAGGTGAAAAAATCAGGTCTTCGTGGCCGTGGGGGCGCAGGTTTCCCAGTAGGCATGAAGTGGTCTTTCTTAGCGAAGCCAGAGGGTGTACCTCGTTATTTAGTGTGTAATGCGGACGAATCAGAGCCTGGTACGTTCAAAGACCATTATTTGATGTGGAAATCTCCACATACCTTAATCGAAGGAATGATTGTTTCTTCGTATGCCTTAGGCGCTAACACATCGTACATTTACGTGCGTGGCGAGTTAATGTATGTGATAAACATCCTAGAAAAAGCGATTCAAGAAGCCTACGATAAAGGTTTATTAGGTAAGAATATTTTGGGTTCAGGTTACGATCTAGACCTATTTGTTCAACCGGGTGGTGGAGCGTATATCTGCGGTGAGGAAACGGCTTTATTAGAGTCTTTGGAAGGTAAAAGAGGAAATCCTCGTAATAAACCTCCTTTCCCAGCGGTGAAAGGATTATGGCAATGCCCTACGGTAGTAAACAACGTAGAGTCGATTGCAGCAACATCTTGGATCGTGAATAACGGCGGTGATGCGTATGCAGCCATCGGCGTGGGACGTAGTACAGGAACTAAATTGATTTCGGCCTCTGGTCACATTAAGAAACCAGGTGTATACGAAATTCCATTAGGTATTACCGTAGAAGACTTCATCTATTCAGATGAGTGGTGCGGTGGTATTCGCGATGGACATAAATTGAAGGCGGTAGTAGCGGGTGGATCATCTGTGCCTATTTTGCCAGCAGAATTAATTCTAACAACAGCGGCAGGGGAGAAACGTTTAATGACGTATGAATCCTTATCTGATGGTGGTTTTGCCACGGGAACGATGTTAGGTTCGGGTGGTTTTGTCGTAATGGATGAGACGGCTTGTATCGTGCATAATACCTTGACTTTTGCGAAATTCTACCACCATGAGTCGTGTGGGCAATGTTCTCCATGCCGTGAAGGTACAGGTTGGATGGACAAAGTATTGCACCGCATCGAGCACGGTCAAGGCCGCAAAGAGGATATCGATCTTTTAGTCGATGTGGCAAAGAAAATTGAAGGAAATACGATTTGTCCGTTAGGGGATGCGGCGTCTTGGCCAGTGGCTGCGGCGATCCGTCACTTCCGCGATGAGTTTGAGTGGCATATTGAGCACCCAGAATTAGCGACAAAACCAGGCGCGGTATTTATGCGTCAGGGGGCTAGTTGGACTAAATAATTTGGCAGAAATTAACGAATATGAAAGTTACGATAGATAATATCACCCTTGAGGTAGAACCAGGAACCACCATCATGCAGGCAGCTCGCATGATCGGGCCTGAGGTTGCTCCGCCAGCTATGTGCTATTATGAGCCTTTGAAGGGTTCAGGTGGAAAATGCCGTGCTTGTTTAGTGAAGGTGACAGCGGGATCTGAGAAAGACCCTCGCCCCATGCCTAAATTAGTTCCAGCCTGCATTACAGCCGTTCAAGACGGGATGATCGTAGAAAATACGGTGAACGAAGACGTGTTAGAAACGCGCAAAGGCATCGTGGAATTCTTGTTATTAAACCACCCATTGGATTGCCCAGTGTGTGACCAAGCGGGTGAGTGTCACTTGCAAGACTTCTCGTTTGAGCACGGTGTTTCATCGACTCGTACCGTAGAGGAGCGCAACACGTTCGAGCCGACAGATTTAGGTCCGAACATCCAGTTGAACATGAACCGTTGCATCTTGTGCTACCGTTGTGTGTATACGGCGGATCAAATTACAGATGGCCGTGTTCACGGGGTGATGCACCGCGGAGATCACGCGGAAATCAGCACTTATATCGAGAAAGCGATTGATAATGATTTCTCTGGTAACGTAATTGATGTGTGTCCAGTGGGCGCATTGACAGATAAAACGTATCGTTTCAAG
>Ga0222712_10002195_pt1 | contig 22736 bp, 19 predicted proteins | sample C33_657DmetaG_FD_165043 | JGI IMG/M metagenome (GOLD analysis project Ga0222712, IMG submission 165043) | Estuarine water microbial communities from San Francisco Bay, California, United States - C33_657D | ecosystem: Environmental > Aquatic > Marine > Unclassified | place: USA: California... | reverse complement strand
TATAACTGTAAGCGCCCCCACCTTGGTTTCGTTTGATACTTTCATCTTGAGTGAATTAAATAAACTTTATGTAAAATTAGCTAAAAAAGGGGAGCTAATTGGCATTTGTCTTTTTCTGGTTTTCCAGTGAATTTTTGTACCTTATGATAGACTTGGTAATTACCTCACAAATTTGATTTTGCCCATCATCGCTATTAAGGTAGTCCTCGTCTTCAGGGTTGGAAATAAAGCCAGTTTCTACCAGCACCGCAGGCATTTGCACAGCAGCCAATACCCAAATTCCTTTCTGTCTTTGTTTGGCCTCTCTGCTTATACGACCTGCTGCTTTAAATTCTTCTTCAATGGTTAGTGCTAAACTCGCAGCTCTTTGAAAAAATTGTTGCGTTAATAAACTTACCATCATAGAACGGGTAGGGTCGGCCTCTTCAATTTCTTTAATTTGCTTTATTGAAACAGAGTCTAATTTTTCCACCACATCATCTACTGCTTCATTGGCCATGTCCTTTTTTTGATCCGATTTACCTACATTATATATAAATGTTTCTGTACCCTTTGCTGTACTTGGGGTGTAGGTGGTCTTATATAAAGGTACTCTTCTGGTTACTTTTCTTTTAACTCCCTTTTTCTTTACTGTGTATGTTTTATTGGTGTAGCCAATAATTTCTCTATCTCTACTAGGATTCGCAGAATTCGTATGTATACAAATAAATAAATCGCCTTTGGCGGCGTTGGCAATATTGGCTTTTTCTACTACTGAATTGTAGATATCAGTTCTGCGGGTAAGCACCACTTCTACATCAGGTATGGACTGGTTAATGTATTCTTCTAATTTTAAAGAAATGGCTAAGGAAACTGCCGCTTCAGTAGAATATTTGCCATTAGAACCCGGATCCGTGCCACCATGACCTGGGTCAATAATGATACGTTTGATGGTTTTAGATGAGTTTTGGGCTTCCGTACTTAAGCTAATAAGGCTAAAAAGGGCTACCAGGCTATAAGTAAATGCTAAAATCAGTCTATTTTGCTTCATAATCAGTGCCTTAATGCTGTTTTAGTTTATTTTTGCTGCTGTGATAATAGCAGGATACAAAAATAACGTAAAATACAGGCGTTCTATTGTAAATGGTAGCATTTTACTAACATTAACAATAGTTTTAATGCCCATAATGGGTGTTTTTGCGCAGGCCAAAATTCAGGCCCCTGTAAAAGACAGTATTTCTGCTAAAACAGACAGTCTTTCCAAGAAAAAAGACAGTAGTGCTGTAAGGTCTATTAGAATTTCAAAAGATAGTATTGATACCCCTATTAATTACAATGCAGAAGATTCTGGAGTGATGATTATGTCTACCAAAGAATTCTTTTTGTATGGCAAAGCAAAAACAGTTTATAAAACTTCTGAGTTAGAAGCAGCTACTATTGTGTATGACCAACAGAGTCAAAATATTAAAGCTTATGGAGCAAAAGATACCACAGGTAATCCTTTAAGTAATCCAAAATTTAAAGAGGGTAGTATGACTTCTGTAAATGATTCCATTTATTTTAATATGAAGTCGGGTAAGGGCTTGACAAAAAATACAAATTTCCAACAGGGTGAAATTTTTATTAATGCCACCACCATGAAAAAAGTTAGTCAAGACCAGGCTTATGCATGGAAGGCCAGATTTACCACCTGTAATTTAGATGATCCCCATTTTGCTTTTAGAACCAATAGGTTAAAAATTATTACGGATAAAATTGGAGTATCAGGCCCGGCCTTCCCGGAATTTGAAGGAGTGCCATTTCCCATAGGTATTCCTTTTGGAATTTTTCCTTTATCAAGAGGAAAGCATTCTGGTCTCATGGCGCCTGCTTTTTCAACCAGTGAAGATTTTGGTTTAGGCTTTGAAGGTTTAGGTTATTATAAAGTACTGAGTGATAATTTTGATGCTACCATTAGAAGTAATATTTATTCTTATGGTGGATGGAGTGCTAATTTGAATTCCAAATATATTTTACGCTATAAATACATTGGTAATTTTAATTTGAGTTTACAAAATTCTAAAATTCTTAATAGAAATGTAAATTTAGCAACTGAATTCACAGGGGGCAAAACCTTCATGATTAACTGGTCTCATTCAATGGATTCAAGGGCCTTACCGGGTACTAGTTTTTCTGCCAATGTTAATTTTGGTAGCACAAAGTACAATAGTTACTTACTTAACAACCCTTATCAAAATTTTCAAAACCAAATAAGTTCTTCCATAAGTTATAATAAGTCATGGAATAATAAATATAATTTATCGGTGAACTTGAATCATAACCAAAACAATAATTTAGGCTTGGTGAATTTAAGTTTACCTAATATTAATTTCAATGCACTTACTTTATATCCTTTCCAATCTAAAGAGCAAATTGGTGCAGGTAAATGGTATGAAAAATTAGGCATAGGGTATAATGGATCCTTCCAAAACCAAATGTCATTTTATGATTCCGCTTTTAATATCAATAGACTATTAGATACCATGCAGTGGGGTGCCACACATAATATTCCTATCAGTGTTTCTCTTCCTTCTTTAGGCCCAATAACTATTACACCCTCTATTGGTTTTGAAGAAAAATGGTATGGCCAACAAAATACAAAGTCATGGAATAGTAAATTAAATAAGGTAGATACTAGTTATGAAAAAGGATTTTTTAGAGCACCTCATGTAAGCTTTGGTGTAGGTACTGCTAGTAGAATTTTTGGTACTTATAAATTCAAAAGCGATTATGTACAAGCTATTCGTCATGAATTAAGGCCTAGTATTTCTTTTAACTATTCTCCCGATTTAGCAAAATCTTATCATTATTCAACCCAAATTGATACTTCAGGAAGAACTTATCGTTTTTCTAAATTTGATGGAGGTGCTTTAGGGGGTGCTTATTCCGAGGGTACATTCGGTGGTTTAAGTTTTGGATTGGATAATTTACTAGAGATGAAAGTAAAAGACAAAAAAGATACTAGTGCTGAAAGCTTTAAAAAAGTAAAATTAATTGAAGGCTTTGGCTTTACTTCTAATTATAATTTCCTTGCCGATAGTTTTCAATTAGGCAATTTTAATTTTTATGCGCGTACATTATTGTTTGACAAGTTTAATATATCTTCTTCATTTAGTTTAGACCCTTATGCTACAGATAGACAAGGTTTCAGAGTGAATAAATTAGATATAGACCCCACTAAATTTAAATTCGGTAGTATTACCAATGGGGGTGTTTCTATCTCTACTTCTTTTAAAAGCAAATCAAAGGATGATGCGGCCTCTAAGAAAAAAGAAATTCCTTTAGATCCCTTCATGACCCCTGATGAACAACAAAGACAATTGCAGTATGTAAAAGCCAACCCTGCTGAGTTTACCGATTTTACTATTCCTTGGAGTTTAACTATATCTTATTCTTTCCAGTTTTCAAGAATGATCAAACCTGATTATTCTGGGTTTAAATTACAAACCTATTCTAGTTTAAATTTTAATGGAGACTTTAGTTTAACGCCGAAGTGGAAACTTGGAGGTACTGGGTATGTAGATGTGGCCAAGGCAAGTATTCAACAATTAAGCATGTTTATTACAAGAGAGATGCACTGCTGGCAATTATCTATTAATGTTACACCTATTGGAATGTACCGTTCATTTAGTATAACAGTGAACCCTAAATCGGGTATCTTAAGGGACTTGAAAATTAATAGAAGTAGAACCTTCTCTTCTTCAAGTTACTAGTAAGAAGCTAACTTATTTCTTCCCATTATTTTCTAAGTAGTAATTAGCCATTACATCATAGACGGCTTGCTTCAAACTATCCTTGGTATGTCCTTGCGGATAAATGGCAGGAAGAATATGCATATCAATTTTACCAGGAGTAAAATAAAGAATAGGTCTTGCAGGAAGTATTTTTTTAGTATTCAATAGCACCACTGGAATAATGGGTTTTTGTGTATCAACCGATAACTTGAAAGCCCCATCATAAAAGGATTTTAAGGGTTCAGATGTTTTATTTCTAGTGCCTTCTGGATAAATGAGCATATCAAGTCCATTATCCAGCACCTTTACCATATTATCAAAGCTTGCTTTTCGACTATTATGGTCTTTTCTATCTACAATAACGGTGGCAAATTGATAAATCCATCCAAACAATGGAACGTATACAAAACTTTTTTTAGCAATTGTTTTATTAGCTCTAGGTAAAAATGGGGTGCTAACAGGTATATCAATTAAACTATTATGATTACAAACCACAATAGCATTACCCATACCTTTAAAAATTTCTTTGCCTTTAACCCTAAATGTACATCCTGATAAAAATAAAAATAAGCCCATCCATAATTGAGAGACACGACGATGGTATCTTGTTTTATAAGGATCTGGAATGATGAAGCATAATAAGTAGAACCATAAAAATAGCATCATGGTAGAAGCAAATACCAGTAAGGCCCAGATGGCTAGTGCTCTTGCAACAATATTTTTTATAATTTTCATACTATAATTATTATAAAGACCAATCTATAGGGTCTTGATTGGTTTTTACTAAGTATTCATTGGTGGCACTAAAATGCTTAGAACCAAAAAAGCCATTGTAAGCACTAAAGGGGGATGGGTGTGCCGCTTTTAAAATTTTATGTTTTGATCCGTCTATTAATTTAATTTTTTCTTGTGCGAAATTACCCCATAAAATAAAAACCAAGCCTGTTTTTTTTAAAGAAAGATGTAGCATTATATCGTCAGTAAATTTAGTCCATCCAATTTTTGCATGGCTGGCTGGTTCATTAGCTCTTACGGTAAGAACCGCATTTAATAATAGTACCCCTTGTTCGGCCCAATGTGTTAGATTGCCAGTACTTGGAATGGGCATGCCAATATCTTTATGAAGTTCCTTAAATATATTTACCAAAGAGGGGGGTGGTTTAATCCCATCGGGTACAGAAAAACTTAGGCCCATAGCTTGATGCGCATTATGATAAGGGTCTTGTCCTAAAATAACCACTTTAACTTTATCGTAGGGCGTTAAACTAAAGGCATTAAATATTTGAGGGCCAGTAGGATAAATAGTTCTTTTTAAAGCTTTTTCTGCTTTTAGATGCTCTGTGATTTGGATAAAGTAGGGCTTATCGAATAAATCCGACAAAGCTTTTTTCCAACTTGATTCCATTTTTATATCCATAATGACTAGCCAATCTTTGTTACAATCTAATTAAAGATAAATCTTGTTCAACAAACCACCATCATTCTACTCATTTTTAAGTCATTTTTTGTAACTTTCTTTCACATTTTATATAAATGAAAAGAATATCAACAGTTTACCGAAATATTTTACTTTTATCACTACTATTCAATGTCTTTTTTCAAAAAGTACTTACTGCTCAATCTGCAACAATTGGCAAAATATATTTTAGTAATGATAGCTTGGCTATTAGCGGTTTTGAATTAAATGCTAGAAGTTTTACTTTACCTCAGCCTGTTTCTATAGTTCAATGGGAGCGAATCTTAAGTCAACAAAAGCAAATTGAAACAAAGCTTCTTTCTATTCAAAAAATAAATAACGGATTTCAGTTGCGAATAGCGTTTAAAAACACGAGTAAGGATACTATAACTATTGACAATGTCTTACCTTTTGAGAAATCTCAAGACAATGTATACATTACAGGGAAAGGGAGCCATAGTTTATCTAGAACTTATTTATTCATTCCTGGTAAATTGCCTGTTAATATAATTGTCCCAGACAATGCTTGGGAATTAGGTTTTAATAGTTTGCCATTAGATAAAAATTTATCAATTTATGGATTTAGTAGAAGAGACAAACAAAGTATTTCCTTAGGCAAGGCAAAAAGATTTGAAACCATTTTATACCCCAATGGAAGTATTCAGTATAATATATGGATAGAGCCCTATGAAGGCCCATGGCAAAATGGGGTATTAAAAGTTTTCAGAGATAAGAAGTTGTATGATATTAGTTATTTTAATGATAGCCTTTATAAAAGGAAAGATTTAGCATGGATAAGAAATACATATCTTATGCATTTAATGATGACTTGGGATAAGTTTTTTTATAATGCGCCCCAAAAACAATATGCTTTACCTTTATTTGTGGAGAGAGGGAATAAATTATATGGAGGCGATGATATCATAACAATATGGCCTTCATGGCCAACTTTAGGTTTAGACCAAAGAAATCAGTTTGATTTATACAAGGATTTGCCTGGTGGATTAAATGCCATCAAGAAAATAAGCAATGATTTAATTGCAGAAAATAAACATTTATTTGTTTCCTATAATCCCTGGGATATAGATACACGTAAACAAAATCATTATAAGGGTTTGTCCTGGCTTATTAATAATACAAATGCAGATGGGGTGGTATTAGATACGCAAGGCAGTTCCAGTGATACGCTTCAAAACGCAGCCGACTCGGTAAGAAAAGGTGTTATTATGTATAGTGAGGGCATGGCGGTGCCTAAGGATATGCAAGGAATAATAGCAGGCAGGGTGCATAATGCTTTGTATTATCCTCCAATGCTTAATTTAAATAAATTTATTCAACCTGGTTTTGCTATATATAGAGTGGCTGAATTATTTAAGGAGCCCATACAACGTGAATTTGCAACTAGTTTCTTTAATGGTTATGGAACTGAAATAAATATTATGGCTGCGGGTCAACCTGATTGGGTAGAAAAGCAGTATGGTTTTCTGGGTAAAACCACACTTTTATTAAGACAACTTTCGGATAATTTCAATTCAAATAATGCCACGCCTTTAATTCCAACAACGGCCGATAGCATTTGGGTAAATCAGTGGACTAATCCTCAAAAAATAGTATATACTATTTATTCAACTATTCCGCAAGGCTATAAAAACGATTTATTTGAAGTTAGTCAAAAATACAATTGGCATTTTGTAGATGTGTATCATCATAAGCTTTTAAAACCTACTTATAAGAAAGGTAAATATTATATTGAAGCAGAAACCGATGCTTTTCATCAGAAATATTTAGGTACCAATAATGAAGGTGCTGTAGATTGTATTATTCAGGTGCCAAAATTATTGGAGACAACCATTATAAATAATAATATCCAAATACAAGTCACAAAAAATAACATTATAAAGAGAGATTATGCTTTATTAGATAGTAGTGAAATAGAAATGAATATTTGGACTAGCGAAGTAGGTTGGGGTAAACCAAATTTGGTTTTACCTTTCAAAAGTCAAGTGATAGATATTAATAATATAGCAGAAAGGTTTGAAGGTAAAATAATAGTACAAGTTGTTAAGCATGAAAAAGATGCTTTTGGTAATAAATCAAATAGAATAAGTTTATTAGACGAACAAATATTACACCTAAGTGCAGGGACACCAAGATTAAAGGAAAATATTGAATCAAATTTTGATAAACCATTTAATAGTAGCCATATCTTAGATACTACCCATATGGTTAAAATTGAAAAGGGTAAATTTCTTTTCAAACAAACCCATGGAGACGATTTCATTGCATACCCTCCAATGACGGATACTAATTTGATAACTATGCCTAGTTTTTGGATGGATAAATATTTAGTCACTAATGCAGATTTTTATAAATTCATAGAACAAAGTAATTACAATCCCACTGATACAGTTAATTATTTAAAACATTGGGTGAATGGAAGACCGCTAAAAGCGGATGAAAAAAAACCTGTTGTGTATTTAAGTTATGAAGATGCTGAGGCCTATGCCAATTGGAATCATAAATCATTGCCTTCCGAAATTCAATGGCAGTATGCAGCACAAACACCTGCTTTAAATGAATGGCCTTGGAAGCAGGAGCAGCCCGTAATAAGAGAAGTGGAAGAAATTACAGGAACATTAAGTACTGTAAAAATTAAAGGAATAGATTCTAGTTTCTGTAATTTAGGTAATGGGATTTTAGATACAGTAGGATCTTATCCAAAAGGGGTGAATGCAAATGGATTATACGATTTAGTAGGCTCAGTGTGGCAATTAACCAATAGCAAATACGTTTCAGGTAGTTATGAGTATATTATGATGAAGGGAGGAAGTTATTTTAAACCATCTGGAAGTTGGTGGTATGTACAAGCTGGCCCTAGGGAGTTAACTTATGCTCAGTATTTACTAAGAGTTAGCCAAGGATTTGAAAGAAATGGAACAGTAGGTTTTAGATGTGTGGCGAATAGTCCCATTAAAAATTAAAAAATCAGAAATATGAATTGTAGTCTTAAAAAAAATGTTTTCTTCATAGGCTTAATGAGCCTAGTATTGAATAGCCGAGCGCAAACTAATAATGTAAAAATTGAACCAATTAATTTTTCTAATGTGAATGTTACAGATGCATTTTGGAAACCTAAGATGGATTTAGTGGCTACTAAAACTTTGGATGCTTGCATCTATCAAACAGAACAGAAGACAGCAAGAATTAGAAATTTCGAAAAGGTTGCTAGAAAAAAAGGGGAGGCGCACGAAGGTGTTTTTTATGATGATTCCGATGTTTTTAAAGCTTTAGAAGCCATGGCCTATGCCATTAAAACAAGTCGTGATAAAAAATTAGAAGCTAAGGCCGATGAATGGATAGATAAAATAGCAGCTGCTCAATTAGAAGACGGTTATTTAAATACCTTTTATACTTTAACAGGTTTAGACAAAAGATGGACCGATATGAGTATGCATGAGGATTATAATGCAGGCCACATGATTGAAGCAGCTGTTGCTTATTTTGATGCCACAGGTAAAAGAAAGTTTTTAGATGTAGTGATTAAATGGGCTAATTATTTTGATTCCTTATTTGGCCCAGGTAAAAGAGATTGGGTAACAGGACACCAAGAATTAGAGCTAGCCTTGGTAAAATTATACCGGGTAACCAATGATAAAAAATATTTAAACCTAGCTGATTGGTTATTATCTGAAAGAGGGAAGAAATTAGCCAAGGGCTATACTTGGACAGAGTGGAAGGATACTTTATATACCCAAGACCAAGTACCTGTTAAAGAACAAAAAGATATCACTGGTCATGCGGTGAGAGCCATGTATTTATATACTGGTGCTGCAGATGTGGCTGCACATACTGGCGATAATGATTATGTAACAGCCATGCGAAGAGTTTGGGAAGATGTAGTGTATAGAAATATGTATATCACAGGAGGTATTGGTTCTGCTGGAAGTAATGAAGGTTTTACCAATGACTATGATTTACCTAATGAGCAAGCCTATTGTGAAACCTGCGCTTCTGTAGGAATGGTTTTTTGGAATCAGCGAATGAATAGTTTAACAGGTAATGCTGAATACATCGATGTATTAGAACGTAGCTTATATAATGGTGCCTTAGATGGACTTTCTTTAAGTGGTGATAGATTCTTTTACGGCAACCCTTTAGCATCATCTGGTAAAAATGCAAGAAAAGAATGGTTTGGTACTGCTTGTTGTCCTTCTAACATTGCTAGGTTAATAGCTTCTTTAGGAAATTATATTTATGGGTATTCAAATGGAAAGTTTTATGTGAATTTATTTGTAGGTAGTAATACTCAAATTAAACTGCCTAATGGAGACATGCAGTTCACTATGGCAACTAACTATCCTTGGGAAGGTTCTATGAAGTGCACCCTTACTATGAAGAAAAAAGTTTCTTTACCCATAGGCTTTAGAATTCCAGGTTGGGCAAATGGAATACCTGCACCAGGAAATTTGTATTCTTTTGAAAATACATTACCAGATTCAAAACCTATTATGCTATTGAACGGGAAAGAAGTAATGTATACAATAGAAAATGGCTATGCAATTATTAATCAAGAATGGAAAAATAATGATGTAGTGGAGTATCAGATACCAATGACAATTCAAAAAATAAAAGCAAGAGATGAGCTATTACAGGATAATGGTCGTGTTGCTTTACAAAGAGGCCCCATTGTGTATTGTGTTGAAGGAGCTGATAATAATGGGAAAGCATGGAATATTATTGCACCTACTCAAAGTACATTCACTGCAGAGAATTTTTCTGTCTTAGATGAAAAAGTAGTGAGTCTTGTTGCTAATTTACCTGTTATACAAATAAATAATGACGGCTTATCGGCACAAACTATAATGCAGAAGGTAAGAGCCATTCCATATTATACTTGGTGTAATAGAGGAAGCAATGCCATGCAGGTATGGTTACCTACAACATTCAAGAATGAAAAAATTAATTATTAATTAATTCTAATCCATTAAAACTATTTTGTGCAAAAAGGCTAGCACTAGCCAATAAAAAAGCGACTACTAAAATTGAATTTTTCATAATGCGGCGTTTTGGTAAGTGAATTTTAATAATTTATATCTATTTATATTTTTCTCCATGTCTATTATTAATTCTTTTCTTGCCAATGTATCAAATGCAGGTAAATTTGAATTATTTGAATTATTCGCTTGCAATCGTTTTAAATTGTCTAAAGCTACATAGCCAAAAGCAGCAATTACATTTAATATTATGGATAAATCCATCTTGCGAGCATGGGATACAGGTAGTTGTCTAATAGTTTCATTTAAGGCCTCTGCATGTTTAGTATATAGTGCATAAATCGCTTCGTACTGTTTAGCTCTTACAGCAAGTGTAATAATACCTTCTTGCATATCTTTATATATATCATACAAGTCATTGGTTAATTGAATCACACCACCTAAAGCATACCAAGTAGCATTGGCTGCTGGAAGATAGGGTGTATCTAAATAATGCCTACACATTAGTAAACAGTAGCCACCTTTTCTAGTAGTAATAGATAAAAGAGTTTCGTCAGTAACATTTGGGTTGAACTGTTCTAAAGAATCTTTTTGTGCAATATGAAGGCCTTCGAAATCTTTAAAATATTGTGCTTTATCAGCAACATCATTTAATAAACGGGTATGTGTATAAATAAATACTTTCTCGAAAAATGTTTGAGGGTTAAATGTTTCAGGATGATAAAAAATGCTGTCTATTTCATCAACCTTTAAAGTTTTATCATCAAAAAAATCGTCGTAGACAGAAACCATTATAAAATAAAGCAAATTCCTTTCCTTTTCTTTTTCAATATTATTCCTACCGTATAGGCTGCTGAAACTATCGTTAATGAAGTGTTGTTGAATGCTATACCTTTTTACAATTTTCTCTAAGGTTTTTTTATCAAATTTTCCATCAAATTTCTCTTCTACTGTATGTAAATAGGAAGTAGCCCATTTTTCGGACTGCTTCAAGCCTGAAAAGGTTTTAAGGGTTAAACTACCAATAGATTTGATAAAAGAGACTAAGTACATATTTATTAAAATTATAATAAAATGTTTATACTAAAAAATAGGATAATAGGGGTTAGATGCTCCTATTTTAGTATATTTATTTGGCTATAATTTTTGACCATTTATATAAAATATTATGAAACGTTTTACAGCTGTTTTAATCATTAGTTTGAATTTGATTGCTCATAGTTCTATAGCGCAAGTGTCCAAAGCACCTGCCTATCCTTTAATTACCCATAACCCTTATTTTAGTATTTGGTCATTTACCGATAATCTAAATGAATCTACTACTAAACATTGGACAGGCTCTAATCAGTCCATGGTGGGTCTCATTAAAGTAGACAACCAAGTGTATAAATTTTTAGGTAAACAAGAATCCGCTAGCGAGAATGATAAAATTATGCAGGCGAAACAGTTGTCGGTGAATATGTCTGCAACACAAACTACTTATCAATTTAATTGTGGAGCAGTTTCATTATCAGTTGCCTTTACTTCACCATTAATTATTACAGATATTAATATACTATCTCGTCCTGTATCTTATATTTCCATGAAAACAAAGTCTAAGGATGGTAAAAAACATGTAGTTCAAATATATGTAGGAACAAGTTCGGCTATTGCTTCTAACAAAGGCACAGAGCCAATGATAGCGAGTGGATACACTACTCAAAATTTAAATGTCTTAAAACTAGGAACAGTTGAACAACCCATCTTACAAAAAAGCGGAGATGACCTTAGAATTGATTGGGGCTATGCTTATATAGCGGCAAATAAATATCATTCAAAACAATCTATTCAATCTATAAATGAAGCTAGTTCTGATTTTATTTCAAATACGAGTGGAATAAATGCTGCTAAAGAAGTAACAAGTAAGTCAACTACTACACAAGGAAGTAATTTATCTATTAATACTATTTTCAATACAGATACAGCGCGCGATACTGAAACAGACCATGTATTATTGGTAGCCTATGATGAAATTAAGGCTATCCAATATTTTAAAGAAAGTTTAGACCCTTGGTGGAAATTAGATCCTTCCATGAATATGGATAAAATGTTACAATTAGCTAATACAGAATATACCAATGTTATTGCTAAATGCGATAGGTTCAATAAACAAATTTATAATGACGCCTTAGTTGCTGGAGGTGATAACTATGCTAAACTTTGTATAACTGCTTATAGACAAGCAGTGGCTGCTCATAATTTAGTGAAAAGTAAACAAAATGGGGAGCTTTTATTTTTATCTAAAGAAAATTTTAGCAATGGAAGTATTAATACCGTAGATGTTACTTATCCAAGTGCCCCTTTATTTTTAAACTATAATCCTTCTTTAATGAAGGGGATGTTAAATGGAATATTTTATTTTAGTGAAAAGAGTGGATTATACAAACAACCTTATGCTGCCCATGATTTAGGTACTTATCCTTTAGCGAATGGACAAACTTATCCAGAAGGTATGCCGGTAGAAGAATCGGGTAATATGATTATTCTTGCTGGAGCCATTGTAAAATCGGAGGGTAATGCTAGTTATGCCGCAGCACATTGGACTACTTTAACGCAGTGGGTTCAGTTCTTAGAGAAAGAAGGATTGGATCCGGTGAATCAATTATGTACCGATGATTTTGCAGGTCATTTAGCGCGTAACGCCAATTTAGCTATTAAAGCCATTGTAGGTATTAGGTCTTATTCAATGATGGCTGAAATGCTTGGCAAGAAAGAGATCGCAACTAAGTATAATCGAATAGCTACTGAAATGGCTGCTAAATGGCAAGACTTAGCCAATGCAGGAGACCATTATGCTTTAACTTACAATGATAAAAATACTTGGAGTCAAAAGTATAATATGGTTTGGGATAAATTATTTGGCTTTCATTTATTTCCACAAAAAGTATACGACGCAGAAGTGGCTTATTATTTAACTAAGCAAAATGAATTTGGTTTACCTCTAGATAGTCGTAAATCCTATACCAAGTCGGATTGGATTACTTGGACAGCTACTTTATCAAGCAACCAAGGCGATTTTGATAAATTAATTAACCCAGTATATAAGTTTTCGACAAGTACACCCACTAGAGTGCCTTTAAGTGATTGGCATGAAACTTTAAATGGTAAACAAATTGGTTTTCAAGCTAGAAGTGTAGTAGGGGGCTATTTTATTAAAGTACTTCATGATAAGTGGAAATCATCACGTAATTGATTTTAGTAAATAATTAATAGGACTAGTCATAAATATATATTACTTATTTTTCTTTGCTAATGCAATGGGCTCAAAGGGGCCGAACTTATGTTGCTTTTCTGAAAAGGAATCAGAATAAGGGCCAAAAGGGTAGTCAATTGGTTTGGTTGCAAGTAATGGCCAGTCCTTGGATTTATCTTTACTAGGTCTTGGTTGTGCATTTATATAGGCAGCCAAATTCCAAGCATCTTGATTACTAATACTAGGTGCATGATAATTTATTCCATTAGGCATATTGTTTTTTATAAAGCCAGCTAGTTTTGATAATTGAAATAATCCTGCTGCATCATTATAACTATGACTGCCCCATAATGGAGGGTACAAATACATTTTACCAGTAGAATCCATAACGCCCTCACCATTTGATAAATGACATCTTTGACAATTCTGCATGTAAACAATTTTTCCTTCTTCTGGACTAGCTGCAGTTTTTAAGTAGGGTAAAATTTCAATGCCTGAGCCTTTTACTTTTTTGCCTTTAGGCACTTCATCACCTAACCATTTAATATATGCGTAGATGGCTTTCATTTCTTTGGAGTTGGTATCTAAGGCTTTACCATTTAAACTCCGCTCCATACAATCGTTCACTCTTTTATAAATAGTTTCAATGCTACCCGAACGCTCTCTAAATTTTGGATAAGAAGAATACACGGAACCATAATTTAATCCCCAGGGTTTAGTGCCTGCTTCTAAATGACAGTTTTGACAATTCATTCCATTGGTAGATTGCTGCACTATTCCTTTTGGCCCTAAATACTTTGAAGTATGAGCTATTAATTCATAACCATAACGAATTAAGTTTCCTTTTTCAGTTTCAACAGGAATCTGATAAGGGGAGGAACCCACCCATGCCGAAGTATCCATGCCTTGAATTATTTTAAGCATGGCAGTTTCTTGTTCTTTAGCACTTCTACGGAAGCTATAATAGGTAGAAACCAATGCAGCTATAAAGAATAGAGTAAAAAAGATACTTCGACGCATAGTAGATTATTAAAAGCAATATTAATTCACACCCGCTTTTAAATAAGACCAACCTGCTTCTTGTTTTAGTATTACTTCAGCAACGCCTGAAGGAACGGTATTCGCTATACTTAGTAATTCACTTTTGTCTATATGATGCTTGCGCATAGAATTCTCACAGGCAGAAAATTGTACATTGGTTTTGGACATTTCAATCACTTCGTTGGCTAAATGCGTTTTTGCAGCCACTAATAAGTCTAAAGCTTTTCCATGTACGACCACTTCTACCACTACATTATTCGGCCATAATTTTTGTAAATTTTTAATATTGCCAATGGTAGAAGACCAGGCAGAAGTGTCGGCTGTATTTAATTGAATAACTACTTTATGTATTACATCGGTATTTTGTGCCTTAAGACTTGTACAAAACATAATGGCAACTATGCTTAGTATAGAAAAAGTCAATATTCTTTTCATAGAGATAATTTCTATGAATTTATGAAAAAATCAATTACAGATGATGAGATATATAAAGCCTTTCAAGGAAAAGGATTACCTCGCTACGCTCGTTGATCCGTTTCCTCAAACTTACCCAAAGCCTTTCAAGGATACCGATACTCGGTATCCTTGGCTTTTTTAATACTCGATAGCTTACAAGAGCAAGCTCTTGACACATCTCGCATTAAAAAAGCCTATCACTTTCGTGATAGGCTTTGTGATTCGGATTGGATTCGAACCAATGGCCCTCATCTTAGAAGGATGACGCTCTATCCAGCTGAGCTACCGAACCCTCTTTATTTCTTAGGCTGCAAATTTAATGAAAAATAAGCCTGATTTCAAAGAAAACAAGCCTATAAATCAATCAATTGGCAATAAGTCTCTGATTACCACACTGGCCACCGTGCAGCCAAAAATAGCAGGCATATAGCTTAAAGTTCCTATAATGGACTTCTTGGGAAAGGCATTCTCTGTTTCAATAATGCGAGATTGGTCGGGTTTTTCAGGACTAAATACTACTTTCAAACCCTTTTTTATGCCTAAGGCTTGTAAACGTTTTCTCACATATCTAGCCAAATTACATTCATGGGTTTTGGATAAATCGGTGACTTTAATTTGAGAGGGATCTAATTTTCCACCCGCACCCATTGAACTTACAATGGGTAATTTCATATCGAAACATTTTTTGATTAAAAAAACTTTAGAAGATAAAGTATCAATACAATCAACCACATAATCCCATGGAGCAGACTCAAGTAGGGCTGTAGTAATCTCTTCTTTTATATAAAATTCCTTTACTGTTAAATCAAGTTTGGGATTAATATCCAATAATCTTGCTGCCAATACTTTTGCTTTAGACATTTTGACGGTGGAATGCAAGGCAGGAATTTGTCTATTAATATTACTAGCATCAATAGTGTCATTGTCTACAATAGTCATTTTACAAATACCGGCTCTTACAATCATCTCTGCACATATGCCTCCCACACCACCAAGCCCAATCACCAATACATTTTTCTGCATTAAATTTGTTACTTGCTCATCTCCTAACATTAATTGTGTTCTACTCATCCAATAAGGTATCATATCGTATCTTTAAGTCATTAAAATAGGGCGCTATGAAAAAATTAAATTTATTGCTTATTTGTTTTTCAGTTTTCTTTCAAATAAGTTTTGCTCAAAATTCGGATAATAATTCCATAAAAATACTTACTCAGCAAAAAGGAGTGAGCATTAGAGGCATGTCTGTGCCAAGTACCAATACTATTTGGGCTAGTGGATCTAAGGGGAGTATTGCATTATCTGTAAATGGCGGAACCAATTTTGAATGGATGCAAGTACAAGGATATGAAACTAGAGATTTTAGATCCATTCATGCATGGGATGAGAAAGAAGCTATTATAGTGGCTGTGGCTGCACCTGCGGTTATTTTAAAAACCAAGGATGGTGGAAAGTCCTGGTATAAAGTATATGAGAATGCCGATACCCTTATGTTTTTAGATGCCATTCATTTTAAAGATGTTTCCAATGGATTAGTAGTGGGAGACCCCATTCGTAATTCAATTTTTTTATTAAGCACTAATGATAAAGGAGAACATTGGAATCAAGTTCCTTCTACTTATTTTAAAACCCCTTTAGAAAAAGGAGAAGCTTTTTTTGCTTCAAGTGGTTCTAATATTGCACAACTTAGTAAAGAAGATTTTTTAGTTTCAGGAGGCATGAGATCTAGACTTTGGATAAGTGGTTCAGCCATGGATATTCCCATAATACAAGGTGGAAAATCGACGGGTGCCAATAGTATGGCCATCTCACCTAATGGAAATAGAATTATGATTGTGGGTGGAGATTTTATGAAAGATACTAGTAGAATACAAACTGCAGTGGGTTTGAAATTAATGGTGAAGCCCAATAGCGATCAAAAATGGCAGTCGATAAGAAAATCTTCATGGGTAGTTGATAAAACTATTGGATATCCAAACGGATATAGATCGGGTGTTGAGTATATTACTCATTCTATTTTAATTGCTTGCGGAACAACAGGCGTAGATATTTCAAAAAATAAAGGAGAAAGTTGGGATTTAATATCAACTGAAAGCTTCCATGTAGTTCGTAAACAACCGAATACAAATTCAGTATTTTTAGCAGGGTCTGGAGGCAGAATTGGATATTATAGTATTCCCTAAAAATGATTTTTAGTTTTCAATACTTAATGTACCTTAGTATAAGTTTATTAGAAGCATGAAAAAATACCAAGCTATTATATCTTTTGAAATGGATGAGGATTTTATGTCCTTAGTGCCACCTCATAGAACTTATATCAATTATTTATTGAATAAGGGAATTATAGACACCTATGCGGTGAGTATGGAAGTGCAAAATTCATGGATTACTATTAATGCCAATACCAAAAAAGAAGTGGAAGATATCTTGGATAAATCACCACTAAGTAAGTATTGGAACTATGAAATAGTAGAGCTTTTTGTATATGATAGTCAATCTACTAGGCTTCCTGCGGTACAATTAAATTAAATCACCTTTTTTTTGGGGAATTCCTATTTGAACCCTATTTTTGCAGTCCTCAAAAGGGGGCATAGCTCAGTTGGTTTAGAGCATCTGCCTTACAAGCAGAGGGTCCGCGGTTCGAACCCGTGTGCCCCCACAGAATAAGAGAAAAGGGTTTCAAGCAATTGAAGCCCTTTTGTTTTTTTTAAAATACCTTCGCTGCATGCAAGTTTTCACCACTCCTAGTAAAATTATCATTACCTGTCATAAATGGTTAGCGCCTGCTTTAAGTAAAGAAGTAGTAGCCTTGGGTTTTACACCAGACAGGGTTTTTCAAACCGGCGTGGAGCTAACGGGTACTGTGCAGGATTGTATTAAGTTGAATTTAAACTTAAGATGCGCCAGTCAGGTAATGTATTCTTTAAAGTCATTCATTTGTAATGACCCAAATGAGCTTTATAATAATTTAGTAAAGATTGCTTGGGAAAAGGTGATTGATCCAAAAGGTTATTTTTCAGTTACTAGTAATGTATTTCATCCGACTATATCAACGAATTTATTTGCTAATTTAAGAGTGAAGGATGCCATTGTTGATAGAATGCGTGAACTGACTCAACAACGTCCATCCACTGGTTCCGATTTAGCAGGGGCAGTGGTGTATTTATTTTGGAAAAATGATGAAGCAGAAGTTTTCTTAGATACTTCAGGTGAAACCTTAGCCAAACATGGTTATAGAAAATTACCTGGTACAGCACCCATGTTAGAAGCTTTAGCTGCTGCCACTATACTTTCTACCAAGTGGAATAAAAAAGGAGCCTTTGTAAATCCAATGTGTGGCTCAGGAACATTAGCTATTGAAGCAGCACTTATTGCTACTAATAGAGTTCCAGGTTTACTGAGAACCCAGTATGCCTTTATGCATATTCTAGGGTATAAAAAAGAAATGTACGAGGTAGAGAATGCTAAATTGAAAGAACAAATCATTAAAATACCTGGACTACAAATTATAGCCTCTGATATTAGTAAGCGCGCCACTGAAACGGCAAAGACAAATGCTACTATGGCAGGCGTAGATCATTTAATATATTTTCAAGACTGTGATTTCGAGCAAACTAATGTTCCTTCTAATTTTGATGGTGCAGTAGTAATGTTTAATCCAGAATATGGAGAAAGATTAGGAGAGGAGTTGGAATTAGAAGCTACTTATGCTAGAATGGGGGACTTTTTAAAGAATAGTTGTAAAGGGTATACCGGTTATATTTTTACAGGAAATTTAGAATTAGCCAAGAAAGTAAGACTGAAACCTAGCAGACGCATAGAATTTTACAATGCCACTATTGATTGTAGGTTATTAGAATACGAACTGTATGCAGGCACGAAAAGAGTAGAGAAAAAGGAAGTGCCAGAAAGCGTATGATAATTCACCTATAGAAATTAGACTTTCTTAAGTCTATTAAAGATAAAAACTACTTTTTAATAGGTAGCTTTTGATTATGTATTAACATGTATTTCGATGTTTCATACATGGTCTTGGTTAGAATATCCATTTGCTTTTGTACACTATCGTTTTTCACTATATTATTATTGACAACACTTTCAAATATAGGTTTAGAAGGGTTTTTAAGCTGATACCCATAGTAGTATTCATTATTCAATACTCCAATTTGTTGATTAAAATCGTCGTATAAAAATATTGCGTTATTATTTTGCTGAACTGTATTAAATACATTTTTACCCATAGTGGTATTGGTATAGGGAATATTGCATATAGAGGCGATGCTTGGCATAACATCTACCTGAGACACAGGCATTGAATATTCCTTAGGCTGCAAAATAGAAGGTGCATAAAACAATAAAGGAACATGCATATTGGTTAAGCCTTGTTCTGTAAAAGAGCTAGGAAGCATACTTCCAGCATCTCCTTTAATACCATGGTCACCCACAAATACAAATAAGGTTTCATTGAAATATTTTTCTTTCTTTGCGGCTTCTATAAATTGCTCAATACAAAAGTCGGTATATCTAAATGCATTGTATTCGTCATTGTTTTCAAAACCAAATTTTAATAAGGAGTCTTTAGGCACTGTTTTTTTAACAAATACTTTTAAATCATCAGCGGGAATAGTATAAGGTCGGTGATTGTCTGCTGTTTGAATAATAGCAAAAAATGGTTTTGTATTCTTGCTTAAAGTTTTGTTTGCCTCTAAGAATAAATCCTTATCACTAATACCCCAAACATTAATCTCACTAGATTGATAACTTCCTTGTTCAACTATTTTTAAGTCGGATATATTATTAGTAAGTACCCCTCTAATATTGGCCCAACTAGCACTGCCTCCTAAAAAATAATATTTTTCATAATTTTTAAAATCGGCCATAATAGTATGTTGGTCTACGGCTAAAGGATTCCTGCTTGAAGTTTTACCTTCTAATATATCGGGTGTGCCTGTTAATACGGCCCATACACCTCTGGCAGTGCCATAAGCAGGAGAGAAGGCTCTATTGAAATATACTCCCTGCTCTTTCATTGCATTGAAATAAGGGGTAGTATTTAAGGGGTTACCCATCATAGAACTTTTATAAGCAGAAAATGATTCACAAATTACTAATACAACGTTTTTAATTTTAGAAGCTTCCAGATTATTAACTACTGGACTTATTACTCTAGTAAATTGAAGATTTTGTGCATCTTGTTCATTAGAAGGTATAGCTAAGTAATTTGCAATTACAGTATAATTATTTTTAATGAAATTGGTGTCAATTTTGGAGGATCTAAAATTAAGGGTACTAAAAAATGACTGCATTGGTTCAAAGCCACATTGGCTTTGTAATCGCTACCTAAACTATAGGCGTCACTCCACCTTAAGGGGTATTGCCCGCCTTCATAAATTATATTTCCAATGGCACTATAAAGAAGAACAATAAAAAATACTACCTGCGTAATTATATTTTTAATTTTACTACCCGCTTTTTCATACTTATCACTTAACTGGTAAGTAAATGAGATGAATTTATACAAGACCCATTCAACAATTAAAAAAACTACAATAATGCTAATGATGGGATAGGACTGCCACATCATTTGCATTGAAATAAGGGGGTTGTCTATATAACTTAAGATACTTGCATTAAGTCTTTGATGCACATAAGCATAATGAATAAAATCGGTGGTGTAAAAAAAGAGTAAAAGCGTGCTAAATAGCATCCAAAAAATGATAGTAATTTTCTTACCTAATTTTTTAGTAAAAGGGTCTAGCGCTTTGAAATAAGATATAAGTAAAATCAGCATCATTATAATAGCTACATATCTTACATCATATCTTAAACCTAAAATATAGGAAGCATTTAAATCATTATCTGAGCTTACAGGTGCTGCAAAACGATTTACAAAAATGAATCTTAACAAACTCATTATAATTAGAAAAGTAAATCCTAAAAATAAAGTCCATCTAATGGTTTTAGGTAGAAATGTTTTTTTCATAATGAATGTTTATTCATATAGTAAATAGGGCTGCATGGTTTTTTCCCATTGGGTAACTTTTAATTCAGAGACTACTTTATTTAACCAATCTTTTAAAGGAAGGTCAAATAGTTTTTCTGCATCTGGAATTCCTAAAAGTAAAGATAAATGATTGGCACCAGATGGGTTCACATGGGTGGGATAGGGCTGCCACTTAAAATCTTGTGGGTGAATATCTTTAATAAGCTTTAATAAAATAAGACCAGTTAAAACCGGATTAAATGCATTAGGTGCTATGACTTTAATTCTTATTCCTTTAATAGCTGATATTTCATTGTCAATTAACATGGTTAATCGAAGGGTTTCAATTTTTATATCGTCTTTCAATATATTTTGCCAAACCATTACAATGGCAGGCATATTAAACCAAGATGCCCCTATCCATTCAAAAGAATAATCGCTACCTCTACCTACAGATACATTGGTGGCTTCAAATAAACAAAGTCCTGGATACAGTAAACAAGCTTCAAAATTTTGAAGCGCAGGGGAAGGGTTAACCCATTTATAATTCCAATCAAAGAATAAGTTTTCTCTTTTTAAGTTTTTGCAAGTAATTACTTCTAGTGGAGCATTCCAATTTTGACTTTCATTAAAATACCTAGCCAATTCACCAAAACTTGACTGGTGTTTTATAGGAATAGAGAATCTTCCAATAAAACTACTCAGTGAGCTATCTAGCATAGGGCCTTCTACCAAATTAAACATACCGCTTAATGGGTTGGGTCTGTCTAATATATAAATAGGTAATTTAAATTTAGCTGCCGTTTCTATATAATAACTCATTGTCCATAAATAGGTATAAAAACGTGTGCCAGCATCGGGAATGTCAAATAGTAATATATCAATTCCTTTTAAATCATCCTTGGTAGGCGCTAATTTTTTATTATATAAACTTATGATTTGTAAATTAGTAATAGGATCTACTGCATCTTTAATTATAAATCCATCTGCACCCTTTGTATTAATGCCATGCTCAGGTGAAAATAATAGTACAATATTAAATCCAGCATCCATCAAAGCCTTTCTACTAGATATGCCTTTAATAGTAGTGGCAGCATCATTGGTTAAAAAAGCGATCCTTTTAGTTTTCCATTTCGGATTTAAAGCAAGTAAATTATCTATACCAAATTGAATCTGCATCTTAATTTTCCGATTTCTTAAATTGTAAATTTAATTTTAAATTTTCTATGACATTAAATATAATTGGACAACGGTCGTAATGCATAAATGTGGTAAACATTCTTTTTTTTAACTGAGGCACATGAAAGGCGGGGAATTCTTTGCAACCTGCAAATCGGTGTTCATATACAGAACAACTATTGCCTACTAGAAAATGACAGGGTATGGCATTAATAACCATACGACCCGATTCTCCTTTAGATATAAATGCAGTATCAAAATCTTCCCTTGTTTTACCTAAATGCTTGGCTAAAGTAGAAGCTTCTGCTTCGTCAATATTCACCATTAAACTTTTGCAGCAATTACCACAGCTGGTGCAATCTATTTTAGGACTAATATGTTCAGACAATGAAAAGGCTTCTGCGTCAAGGGTTTCGCTGTCTATTGTAGCTATAAAAGCTTGGAATTGATCGTTTTCGGCGCTTAATGCCTCAGCCTGCTGCTTTATAAAAGCTAGGTCTGTAATGGGGTATTTAGGGTCTGTTTTGATGCTTTAAAGATAAGAGAATAATCGTTTATCCACATAATTAGGCCAATTGGTGAAAAGTAAAATTGGGGTAACCACCACGCTCATTAGATTTGCAGTCAGACAAGGGCCCTTTTA
>Ga0222712_10002194_pt1 | contig 22738 bp, 16 predicted proteins | sample C33_657DmetaG_FD_165043 | JGI IMG/M metagenome (GOLD analysis project Ga0222712, IMG submission 165043) | Estuarine water microbial communities from San Francisco Bay, California, United States - C33_657D | ecosystem: Environmental > Aquatic > Marine > Unclassified | place: USA: California... | reverse complement strand
AATGTGGCGAATCGTTTTTGGGAGCAATTGTTTGGAATGGGTATTGTGGAAACGTTAGAAGATTTTGGTTCTCAAGGGGCCAAACCTTCTCATCAAAAACTATTAGATTATTTGGCTTATCAGTTTATTTTCAAATATGATATGAAGCCTAAAGCTTTGATCAAAGAAATAGTATGTTCATCGACCTATCAGCAAGATTCAAAAGCGAGTAAATCAATTATTGCCACGGATCCTTATAACAAATATTTATCTAGAGGACCTCGGTTTAGACTATCTGCAGAACAGGTAAGGGACCAAGCTTTGTCTGTATCCGGGCTGTTGAATTCCAAAATGTTTGGTAAACCTGTCATGCCATTCCAACCAGAAGGAGTATGGCAAGCGGTGAACAGTAGCTTAAAATGGAAGCAGAGTGAAGGGAATGAACAGTATAGACGAGCCATTTATATATTTACAAGACGTACGGGACCTTATCCATCTCAGTTTACTTTTGACTCTCCTTCCCGGGAAGTTTGTTTAGTGCGAAGAGTGCGAACAAATACTCCATTGCAAGCGCTTGTACTGCTAAATGACCCCGTTTTTGTGGAAGTGGCACATAAAATTGCCTTAGATATGGTTAAAATGAAAACGGTTAAACCTGAAGAGCGAATTGCTGCGATGTATAAGAAAATGTTTGTTCATCCGATTAGAACTAAAGATTTAACTACTTTAGTAAATTTGTTTAACAAGGGACAGTCGATGAAAACGTCTAATAAAATTCAAGGCTATGAATGGGCGGCAAGTGCTATGTTGAATTTGGATGAATTTGTGACTAAAATGTAAGATATGAGTCAGGAACTAGAAAATAGAGCTTTAAGTTATTTAACCCGTAGGCATTTTTTACGTCAATGTTCTACGGGGATGGGCATGATGGCTCTCGGTTCTATGCTGGGATCTTGTGAGAATACGCCATTAGGCCAAGAAGAATCTTTGGCTAAATTGGCACATATTTTGCCTAAGGCCAAGCGTGTGATTTATATTCACAAAGCAGGTTCCCCATCACAATTAGAACTTTTTGATTATAAGCCTGAATTAGTCAAATGGCATGGCAAAGACTGCCCTGAGGAACTGCTGAAAGGGAAAACCTTTGCCTTTATTCGAGGAGTTCCTAAAATGCTGGGACCTCAAGGTAAATTCAATCAATTTGGCCAATCAGGAGCCTGGGTATCGGATTATTTGCCTTATTTTCAAAATGTGGTCGATGAGGTTTGTTTTCTTAAAGCGATGCATACGGATCAATTTAATCATGCCCCTGCACAGTTATTTATGCAAACAGGAAGTGCACGCTTAGGAAGGCCTGGAATGGGTGCTTGGGCTGTTTATGGCTTAGGATCTGAAAATGCTAATTTGCCTGGGTTCATTGTCCTTACCTCAGGGAATAAATATCCCGAAGGAGGAAAGAGTATTTGGGGGAGTGGTTTTCTGCCTTCTATTTATCAAGGGGTACATTGCAGATCCACAGGTGAGCCCGTTTTGTATGTTGAAAACCCAAGTCAAGTTTCTCGCGAAAATAGACGTAGCACTATTGACGCCATCAATGAAATAAATCAAAGAGAATACGAAGAATATCAGGATCCTGAGATATTAACCCGAATTTCTCAATATGAGATGGCATTTAAAATGCAAGCTTCCGTACCTGAGGTAATGGATATTCGTGATGAGCCAGAATATATTCATAATTTATATGGGACGACGATCGGAATTCCTTCTTTTGCCAACAATTGCCTTTTAGCTAGAAAATTAGCTGAAAATGGAGTGCGATTTATTCAATTGTACGATTGGGGTTGGGATACGCACGGGTCTAGTGCCTCGGAAGCATTGGAAATAGGATTACGGACTAAGTGTAAAGAAACAGATCAAGGAATGAGTGCTTTGTTATTTGATTTAAAGCAAAGGGGTTTATTGGATGAAACTTTGGTGGTTTGGAGTGGAGAATTTGGACGTACTCCCATGCAAGAAAATCGAGATAATAAACCAGCTCCTTTTTTAGGTCGTGACCATCACCCTGACGCATTTACCATTTGGATGGCTGGCGCGGGTGTTAAAAAAGGGTTTACTTATGGGGCAACCGACGAAATTGGGTACTCAGGAGTAGAAGGGAAAGCACATATTCATGACCTTCAAGCAACCATTTTGCACATTCTAGGTTTGGATCATGAAAAATTAACCTATCCTTTTCAAGGGAGGTCATTTAGATTAACTGATGTGGCGGGTAAAATAATTACGCCAATTTTAGCCTAAGATTTTTTAAATACAAAATGTTGCTTAGGGGCTATAGGATTGAAAAACAATAGGCCTATTTCATATAATTCAATCGAAAATACAATTTTCTCATGTTCGATTAATTGATTCCAACGAGCTAAATTGTTTGGCTTTCGAATATTTTCGATGAGTAAAACATCCTCAAAATTCACATTAAGATTTTCGCTGTCAAATTGATTTATATCTATCATTTGAACTTTCAACTTAATGTTTTCTACGGATTTACCTTGGTAATTAGATAATTCGCTTGCCAGCAAAGCGCTTAATTTCCCGCTTTGGTGTAAGCATGGATTGATGATTTGGGTGTATAATTCATAGACAAATGGGGAATGTAATCCATGCGCATTTCTTGCTCTTAAGTTAAATAAGAATCGATTCATTTAATTTAACGCGAAGTTAGGGATTAGTTCAAAAGGTGGAATTTGTACCTTGAAGGTAGAATTATCTGCTAAATTCAAAAATATGTAATAGCCTTCCATTTTGCCAATCGCCGAAATCAAAGGACATCCTGATGTGTAGGTAAAACTATCCCCAGGCTCTATAATGGGTTGTTGGCCTACGACCCCCAAACCATTTACCACCTCATTAATTCCTGATCCATCTTTTATTTCCCAGTAACGACTGACCAGTTGGCCTGTTTGATCCGATAAGTTTTGGATCGTAATTTCATACGTAAAAAAGTATTTATAAGGTAATTGCATTTCATAATCTGGTATGTATGTGGTTTCTACAGAGATTATATATTTATTTGTGTTTGATTCTTTCATACGATATAATTGATGAGCAATTTAAGACTAAATTTAGATGAATGGTTAGCGGAGGACTGGAAAAATATTGTTTTGGAAGCAAGATGGGGTACACATTTCGATGAACTCAGTAATTTTTTAAATGAGGAATACCCCAAAAAGAAGATATTTCCTTCTTTCGAACATATTTTTAATGCGTATAATGCCTGTTCATTTCAAGATACTCGGGTGGTTATTTTAGGGCAAGATCCTTATCATCAAATAAATCAGGCGAATGGCCTTTGTTTCTCAGTTCCGGAGGGTGTTGCATTTCCGCCTTCTCTCAAAAATATAAATAAGGAATTGCAGGCTGATTTAGGTGTTTCTTTGGCTTCAGGGGATTTGATGCATTGGGCTGGCCAAGGAGTTTTATTGATTAATTCAATTTTAACTGTGGAGGATTCGTTGCCTGGGAGTCATGCTAATATCGGTTGGCTTTCATTTACAAAGCTTATTTTGAATGAATTAAATCTACGAAAGAGTGGTCTTGTCTTTATGCTATGGGGGAATTATGCACAAAAATTGGGAAAAGATTTAGACCTTAGTAAACACCACATCATAAAAACATCACATCCATCACCCCTTTCGGCCAATAGGGGAGGTTGGTTTGGAAAGAGGCCTTTTTCTCAAGCAAATTCGTATTTAGATGTCCCAATTCTGTGGGCTTAAATTCTTTTTAATTGGCTTGGAAAATAAACGAATTGATTTGGGAATTTTTGTTGGAAATAAGTAGAAATCAAGTTTTCAATTTCTTCTCCATGGTGTGCTTCAAAATTGGGAATTAAACATTGAATCGAATACCCTTTTGAATCAGGTTCTTGATGCGACAAAATTTCAAATGTATGCGCTTGGTCGATATACGCCAAATTGATTAATTGCGGAAGAATGATAAGTTGAATGTCACTTAATGCTTTTGAATCTATTGCGTGTTCTATGAAGATTGAAATATTGTATTGAATCATGATTTAAATGTTTTTTGGGCTAAAGAATCGTACATAATTTCAACCGTATGCTTTCCGGTTTTTTCGATTCCATCTTTTAATTGATGCCGGCACGATGTTCCATTGGACGCAATGATGACAGAACCCTTTGCTGCTAAAACCCTAGGAAATAAAACCAAATTGGCTATTTGCTGTGATAATTTATAATGCTTTCGCTCATAACCAAAAGATCCAGCCATACCGCAGCAACCTGTAGGCAACAGTTCCACCTCTTGATTTTCCGGAAAACTTAAAACGTGCCTTGTTGGCACTAGTCCTGCTATCGATTTCTGATGGCAATGTCCATGTAACATAATCTTTTTGCTTTCTTGAGTGAAGTCCGACTTCACTATTTTTTTGAGTTGTATTTGTTGGGATAAAAATTCGTCCACCAACAAACAATTTTCGGCTATTTGGTTTGCTAAACCTCTCATTTCGGGACTTACAAGATCTGGAATTTCATCTCTAAATGTTAAAATGGCGCTAGGTTCGATGCCAATAAAAGGTTCGTCAGAACTTATTATTGGAGCTAATATTTCAATATTTTTCTCAGCTATTTTTTTTGCTTCGATTAACATTCCCTTGGACAAATAACTTCTACCACTAATCACTCCATGGGGTATTTTTACCCCAAATCCCAATTCATTTAATAGCAGAACTGTTTTTTTACCTAGGTCAACCTCATTGTAATTAGTAAATTCATCTGCAAACAAATAAACGGAACCATTTTTGAATTGATCCTGAGGATATTTTTTAGCATATTTTTTGAACCAATCTTCCAAGGAATAAAAATAAACCTTAGGTAAACTTCTTTCCCAAGAAAAGCCTAATATGGTTTTGATGATTATACTAGACAAAGGAAATTCAATCAAGAAATTATATAAGGGCGCGAATTTTCTGGCTAAATTCTGTAGGATAGGAAAATGGCCAATGAGTTTTGTGCGCCAAGGAATACCATCTGTTAAGTATTTTTGCTGAAGGGTTTCTGCTTTTAATTTGGTGATATCGACACCGGAAGGGCATTCAGTTTGGCATCCTTTGCAAGAAAGACAAAGATCCAAGATTTCGTTTAATTCAGGATTAGTAAAAGGGTTTTCTCCTGGTTCAGATAATATCTGTCTGAGCATGTTGGCCCTAGCCCGAGTACTATCTTTTTCATCTAGTGTCGCCATGAAACTTGGGCACATGGTTCCTCCCGTTAAGGCTGTTTTCTTGCAATCCCCTGAACCTGAGCATTTTTCGGCTAATCTAAGTGGATTTTCGAAATCCCCATAATTGAAAAAACTTTTTATTTGATACTCGTCTGAATTTGAAATTCTAAATTCCTCATCCATTGGAGGGCTATTCACAATTTTACCAGGATTAAGTATTTGGTAAGGATCAAAAATATGCTTGATCTCTTTAAAAAGATTTAGCAATTCCTTCCCCATCATTTTCTCAATAAATTCACCTCTTAATCGACCATCCCCATGTTCGCCACTTAATGACCCTTGGTATTTTATTAATATGTCAACGGTTTCGCTTAAAATGCTTCGAAAAAGTATTTTGCCTTCTTGAGAGTTTATATCTAAAAAGGGCTCGATGTGCAATTCACCAGCTCCAGCATGTGCATAATAGGCAGCATCGACTTTATGTTTAGCTAATAAGGCCTGTATTTCAGCTACATAATTAGGAAGATCTGTTGGGGAGACCGCACAGTCTTCAATTAAATTGACGGGTTGTTTCTTACTAATTGCATTTCTAATCAAACCCAAACCGGCCTTTCTAATGCCCCAACCTTTATCTATATTATTTTTATCAAGTACTGGGTAGGCGTAACCTATTTTGGAATCTTTTAAGCTCTGAATACACGCATTTACTTGCTTATTTAGCTCTTCTGTGGTCGTAGACCTAAACTCGACCATTAAAATAGCGGCAGGTTTTCCTTCGATGAAATCACGATCATTTTGAAAATTTGGATGATTTTCGGTAAAAGAGAGGATATAATCATCCACTAATTCAGATGCGGTAGGTTCATGTGTGAGCGCTACAATATTAGCTTGTAAAGATTCTTGTATGCTATGGCAATGAATACAAATAAGTGCCACTTCACTTGCAGGTAAATCCAATAAATTCAATTTCATCGAATGAACAATGGCGAGCGTTCCTTCCGATCCGGCAAATAATGCAGATAAATTAAAGGGTTGGCCCGTTGGATTAAAGGGTTGCATATCGATTAAAGTATCTAGTGCATATCCACTATTTCTTCTTTTTATTTCTGCCTTTGGAAAGCGAGTTTTAATCTGATTTTGAAGCTCTGGATTATTTAATATTCGATGTATTTCCTTATAAATATGTCCTTCTAAGTTATTTAATGAAGTTTTTTTATAAAATTCTTCATTGCTCAGTGGATGTGTATGTATTTCGGTTCCATCAGATAAAATAGCTCGCGTTTCTACTAAATGGTCTCTGACATTCCCCCAAATAATGGAGTGTAATCCGCAGGAATTATTCCCTAACATGCCACCTAAAAGTGCTCGATTGGCCGTCGATGTTTCGGGACCAAAAAACAAACCTGATTGTTCAATTTGTTTATTTAAATCATCCCTTATAATTCCGGGTTCTACCCAAACGGATTTTTCTTTTTTATTTAAAAGTATGATTCTACTCAAACTGGAAGCAACTTCCATAACGATCCCATCCCCTACGACTTGACCCGCTAAGGAGGTACCTGCTCCCCTAGGAATGATGGAGGTTTTGTGTTTTTTTGCAAAAAGGATAAGCCGTTTAATATCTTTAGCATTCGCTGGAATAGCTACGGCACTGGGTTTTACTTGATATACAGAGGCATCCGTAGAATATATTTTACGTGCAATCTCAGCATTTTGAGATTGATCAAAATATAATTTTCCTTCAAAATGAATGGTTAAGTTTTCTAATTCTGAATGACTCCAAATCATAACGCTATTCGACAAAGCTCAAAATTACAAAATCCAATCTTACCTTCATAGAACCATTTAGAGTTTATATTTTCTATTCATCAACTATTCATACAAGGTTTCACTAATAATTGTAATTTTGGGTTGAATCCATTATGTATGATATTTTTAATTCAAGTTTGGGAAAGTTTTTTGTTTGCCTATCAGGCCTTAAGATCCAATATATTAAGGACTACACTTTCTCTTTTAGGTGTCAGTGTAGGTATTTTCGCGATAGTCGCCGTATTTACGGCTGTGGATTCGCTCAATAAAAATATTCGATCAGAAATAGACTCATTTTCAGGAGCGGGTGTTTTTTACCTGGGTAAATGGCCTTGGATTATGGAGAATAATTATCCGTGGTGGAAGTATTTCAATCGGCCCGACATGAAATACTCAGAATTTAAATTTTTGAAAGAAAATTTGAAGTCAGCCCAGGCAATTGCCATCATTGACAACGGAAATACCAAAACGGCGTCAAAAGGTAGTAATAGTATGGATGTCAATATGACGGGAGCTAGTTATGATTATAATCAAATCGCCAATATCCCGATTGCTTCTGGCCGTTATTTTTTGCCTATAGAATCAGAAAATGGAATGAACGTGTGTATCATTGGTTCCTTGGTTGCTGAAAACTTACAATTAAGCTCTAATGCGGTGGGAGAGGTGATCAAGCTGAACGGAATAAAATTTACTATCATAGGCGTCATTGAAAAAAAGGGAACTGACATTTTAAGCTTTGGGGGAACTCCGGATGAAAAAGTATTCATTCCTTATTCGACTTATTCGTCCATCTTTCAAAAAGATAGACCCTCGCCTGACATTGCGCTAAAAGCATTTGATTCGGATTTGGGCCAATTGAATATGGAGGGGGAAGTAACTGGATTGATGAGGGGATTAAGATCTATAAAGCCTAAAGATGAGCTTAGCTTTTCGGTGAACCGATTAGATGGTTTAAATCAATTTTTTGATGGAATATTTGCCGCATTAAATATAGCGGGATCACTGATTGCAGGATTTTCATTATTGGTTGGTGGCTTTGGTATTGCGAATATTATGTTTGTATCGGTCAAAGAAAGGACTAATATTATTGGCATTCAGAAATCCTTAGGTGCCAAGAATTATTTTATTTTATTCCAATTTTTGTTTGAAGCTATATTCTTAAGCTTGATTGGGGGATTAGTTGGCATAGGTCTTGTTGTACTCATTACCTATATACCGCAGGATGCACTGCCACTCCAATTGACATTCTCAAATATTAGTAAAGGATTGCTTATTTCTAGCTTTATAGGCATTTTATCAGGTATTGTACCGGCTTGGGTTGCCGCTAAGATGGATCCAGTGATCGCCATCAGATCAAAGTAAAATATTTTTCTTTTACACAAAAAAGCCTGTCATCTAGATGACAGGCTTTTTAAATAGCTCAAGATAAGATCTTATAAAGAAAGTGTTTCTAAAACCGCATTCATATTTCGTACCGCATCGGCTGATTTATTGAATGTAGCTTGTTCTTCTTCAGTCAATTTATAATCAATGATTTTTTCCCAACCATTCTTGCCTAAAATGACCGGAACGCCTAAGCAAATGTCTTTTTGATTATATTCTCCATCCAAAGGAACGCAACAAGCCATGATCTTTTTTTCATCTCGCACAATGGCTTCTACTAAAGCAGCTCCTGCAGCTCCTGGTGCGTACCAAGCAGATGTTCCCAAAAGACCAGTTAAGGTTGCTCCACCGACCATCGTATCTGCCACCACTTTATCCAACGTCTCAGCATCTAAAAATTGGCTTACCGGAACGCCATTATATGTAGCTAAACGTTTTAGTGGAATCATGGTGGTATCTCCATGTCCACCGATCACCGTACCAGAAATGTCATTGATGGAAACATCCATGGCTTTAGCCAAATAACATTTAAATCTAGCGGAGTCTAGTGTGCCCCCCATTCCAATAATACGATGCTTATCCAATCCAGCGATCGAATTGGTTAAAAAAGTCATGGTATCCATCGGATTCGAAATAATCACGATAATCGGATTTTTAGAATACTTAAGTATGTTTTCAACAACACTTTTCACAATTCCTGCATTAACGCCAATTAATTCTTCACGCGTCATTCCCGGTTTACGTGGTAAACCTGATGTGATCACAATGACATCAGAATTAGCCGTTTTTGTATAGTCATTTGTAGACCCAATTAGCTTAGTATCAAAACCTAATAAGCTGGCTGTTTGATACATGTCTAATGTTTTTCCTTCAGCGACACCCTCTTTGATATCTAATAAAACTAATTCATCTGCTAATTCTTTTCTTGCGATATTGTCAGCGCATGTGGCTCCAACAGCACCTGCTCCTACTACGGTAATTTTCATTTTTAATAAATTTAGTATTAATTGGTTCAAAAAATTTTTTAAAATTACGACAAAAGAGCTAATAATTAAATGATTTTTTCGTTAACCTGACGAATAAGGATAATACAACTAAAATTTTAAAATGATTTTAGTATATTTAAAAGTTTAAATCTAATTTATGACCCGTAATATGAGTTTTATTAACAGAATCCTAGACTCTAAATACTTTAAAGAAGCTTTGCAAAAGGGGGAGGATATTATTCAAAAAGACCAATTGGGTTTGTTGAATTTAATTAAGCGCGCACTTCAGAAAGTAACTGAAACAGCAGCTAATAGTAATTTGACTGTTGTCAAACTTCTTAATCACTATATTGTGCTATTTAGCCAATTGATTAAAGCTTATATACAAGGATCATATAGAAAACTCCCTGCTATTGCCTTGGCGAAAATAGCAGCTGTTTTGATTTATTTTATATCCCCTTTCGATTTCATACCTGATGTTTTACCTATTATTGGTTTTACGGATGATTTAGCGCTAGTACTTTGGGTTGGAAAATCAATAAAGAATGAATTGGATGAATTTGAAAAGCAATTGTAATCTTTTGATTTTTAATTTGAGGATTTTTAATTAGGATTGAATATATTTACACAATTAAAATTTAGAAAATATGAACACAGCAAGTATATTATTGTTTTTGAATGGTTTAGGTGGCGGAGAATTGTTACTTATCGGATTAGCCATATTATTGTTTTTTGGCGGTAAAAAACTACCTGAATTAATGCGAGGATTGGGTAAAGGTATTCGTGAATTTCAAGATGCCAAAAATGAAGTTAAAGATCAGATCAATAAAGAATTAGACGAAACTAAAAAATAGTTTTAGTTTATTCTTTTTTAAAATGCATAGTTGGATCTTCCAACTATGCTTTTGTGTTTAATTGAACCCCCATTTTTAATGGAAAATTTCCCTCAGCCTTATTCAGAAATAAGAAATAGTTTATTTCAAGGCACGTTGTCCTGTGTTGATTTGGTTAGGCAATATTTAAGTCGAATTGATGCTTTAAATAAACAATTGAATGTTTTTTTAGAAGTCTATTCGGAGGAAGCTCTTGCCTCAGCGAGGTTAATTGACCAAAAAATTAAAGATGGGAAAGCGGGTAAATTAGCTGGAATGGTGGTAGGCATGAAAGATTTACTTTGTTATCAAGATCACGGGGCTCAAGCGGGTAGTCAAATCTTAAATGGATTTAAATCAACTTTTTCAGCTACAGCGGTCCAACGAATTATTAGTGAAGATGCGATTATTATTGGCAGACAAAATTGTGATGAGTTTGGTATGGGGTCGACCAATGAAAATTCATCTTTTGGACCTGTATTGAATTATACGCATACCAATCACGTTTCTGGGGGTAGCTCAGGCGGTTCAGCCGTAGCTGTCCAGGCAGGAATGTGTCATCTTTCATTAGGTACAGACACGGGAGGTTCAATCCGTATGCCAGCATCTTTTTGTGGAATTTCAGGACTGAAACCTACTTATGGACTTGTTTCCCGTTGGGGATTAATTGCATATGCCTCTTCTTTCGATTCTATTGGTCCCATGTGCCACCATCCCGTTGATCTCAAGCTAGTTATGGATGTGATTTCCGGCCCTGATGAATTTGATAGTACGGTTAGCAGCTTGGATAAGAAAGAATTTATACCCCAAAAACGGTTAGCCTACATTAAAGAAATTGTCGAGCATCCAAGTTTACAAACCGAAATTAAAGAGCAATTTTTTCTTAAAGTAGCGCAATTAAAACAAAAAGGATTCGTTGTTGAATCTGTTGATTTTGCCTACATAGATCAAATGTTGCCTACTTATTATGTGTTAACCACAGCTGAAGCTAGTTCTAATCTATCAAGGTTTGACGGAGTTAAATTTGGCCAAAGAACTCAAAGTCCTCGAGATTTATTGGACCTGTATAAAAAAACAAGGAATGAGGGTTTTGGCGCGGAAGTTAAACGTAGAATTATGTTGGGCACCTTCGTCTTAAGCGCTAATTATTATGATGCTTATTATACAAAGGCGCAAAAAGTTAGAAGGTTAATTAAAGAGCGTACGGATGCGATTTTGAAAGATTTTGATTTTATCATTTCGCCAACGACCTCTTCTACCGCATATCGTTTAGGGGAAAAAACACTAGATCCACTCCAAATGTATTTAGGTGATTTATTTACCGTACAGGCAAATGTGACTGGTTTGCCCGCTATTACTGTTCCTGCTGGACAGGACTTACATGGACTTCCGATTGGATTTCAGGCGATGGGACCAGCTTATTCAGAGGATGAATTGGTTGATTTTACTTCATATTTATAATATAATTCGTTGAAAATAAAGATTACATATTTACTGTATTTTTGCTTCCTTTCAAGCTCTTTGTTTGGGCAGGTTAGGAGTGCATTTTTGCCAAATATTGATCGTAAGTTTATTGATTCCTTAGCGCGAATTGAGCAAGGAATACCCACATCTTTAATGATAGACCCTTCCTTAATTCAGAATCGGTTAAAATCAATTCAAAATGTAATACCTCTTATTTACAATCAATATTCACATCAATATGTCGAATACTTTGCTTTTAAGAAGGCCGCATTTACCCAACATATGTTGGAGAAACGTGATTTGTATTTTCCTATTTATGAGAAATACCTCAAGCAATACGGGTTGCCTGATGAGTTAAAATATTTGTCTTTGATCGAATCTGGACTTGAAACCAAAGCTTTATCCTTAAAAGGGGCTGGTGGTTTATGGCAATTTATGCCCTATACTGCAAGAGGTGATTTTGGACTTCGAGTAGATTCTTATGTGGATGAAAGATTTGATCCTGAACGTGCCACGGAGGCGGCATGTAAATATATGCGCCAATTGTATCGAATTTTTGGAGATTGGCACATGGCCTTAGCTGCCTATAATACTGGACCCGGGAATGTTAAACGGGCGATTAGGCGTTGTGGATCAACTAACTTTTGGGGTATTTACAATTGCCTTCCAAAAGAAACACGTAATTATGTTCCTCAATATATTGCGATTTCCTATATGATGAATTTTCATTGGGACCATGCCATTCAACCTCAGGAATGGGCTTTTCACATGCCTTCTGATACCTTACATTTGAAAGGATTTGTCAATTTAAAAGTTTTATCGTCTTTAGCTGGATTTTCTTTAGACACCTTCAGAGTTTTAAATCCTCATATTTTAGGGAATTCAATTCCTTCTGATGTAGACAAAATTATTGTACGCATTCCCAAAGATAAATTTGCTTTTTTTAGTGAGAATCGCATAAAGATTCTTGATTCTGCGAGTTACTTTGGTACGCGCAAAGTTGTAGGTATTTCTTTAGGATCAATCGACTCCACAGCCGGACTTCGAATGTTGAAAAATTCAAAGAAGAAATACGTAGTCCGAAGAGGAGAGACTATTTATACAATAGCTCGGAATTTAGATGTTTCAGTACTCGAATTAAAACGTATTAACCGCTTGAGGTCTAACCGCTTAAAAAGAGGAAAGGTAATTTACTATTTTGTCAAGGAATGGGTTGATATGGATGTGGCAAATGCTTCATCAAAGGTTGAGACATATAATACGAAACATCCTGATTTAAAAACAAAATCAAAAAGAAGACCTATTTATCACCGAGTTAGGCCTGGTGATACATTATCTCAAATTGCTGAGCAATACAATGGCAGCACGATAGCAAAAATTAAAAAATTAAATAGACTTCGTTCTTCGGTTTTAAGGCCTGGAATGAGGTTAAAAATTTCATAAAATGATCGCATACCTACAAGGAAAATTAGCTTACAAAGACAGAGCGCATGTCATTATAGACGTTCAAGGTGTCGGCTATGATGTAAAAATTTCATTGCAAACATATGATTCACTTGCTGAGGGTGATGAAAATTGTAAACTTTTTACCCATTTACAGATCAAAGAAGATGCACATACCCTTGTGGGTTTTTATGAAATGGACGAAAAGTTATTATTTCTAGATTTAATCAGTGTTTCAGGGGTAGGTGTTACCACGGCCTTGGTCATGTTATCTTCCTTTTCAAGTGGAGAAATAAGAGGGGCCATTATGAATGAAAATATAGCTTTGATTCAATCGATCAAGGGTATTGGGTCTAAAACAGCGCAACGCGTTATTTTAGAATTAAAAGACAAATGTAAAAAGGATACTTTGTTTGTGGAAGCTGGTAAATCCTCTCCTGATAAGTCATATGGCGTTAAGCAAGAGGCTTTAGGTGCATTGGTAACACTAGGAATTCCTCGAGTAGCAGCTGAGAAAAATTTAGACCAATTATTGAAATCTAATCCAGATGCTACTATTGAGCAGCTTATTAAACTAGCCCTTCGTTAATTTATTATTTGTGCAAAGAGACGGCAATATCGCTATAAAAGTCATTTTAAAAGGCCTTTTTTTCTTGGCCTTTGCGGTGTTACCTTTCATTTCTTTTTCTCAAAATGCAGACTCAACCACGACCATTTTAAAAAGTGGTCGCAGGCCTCGTTTCCAACTTAAACCTTTTGATTTTTATCAATCAAATAAGCAATTTTCAAAATCGCCTTTTTCTATTTTTTCAATAAAAGGAAGTCGGAATCAAATCGATTTTAGCCAAAATAAATTAATTTCTTCGCAACAATTAGGTGATATTTCAATCTCCCCATCCCAAGCTTTCAGTTTGAGTGATTATAGTAATTTGCAAAATAAAGATTTGAATAGGTCCTATTGGAATGATTATTCAAAGAGCCTTGACGGGAATAATTCGGTTCAATCCAGAGGACTATTTCCAAAAATTGAATTACCTCCTTCAATTGATCGGATTTTTGGTGGGACAGAAGTTTCATTCAAACCCAATGGTAGCTTGTTGTTAGATATAGGTTATATGGGTCAATTCGTGGATAATCCTGCGGTTCCGGTCCAACTTCGATACGTTGGCAATTTGTTTTTTAATGAACAAGCTCAAATCAATTTTCAAGGTAAGATCGGTGACAAACTTAACCTAAATGCCAATTTCGATACGAAAGCTAGTTTTAATTTTCAAAACCAACTTAAATTAAATTGGAAAACCCAAGAAGAAGATATTCTTCAGAATATAGAAGCGGGAAACACTTCTTGGACGCTTAATTCTCAATTAATTCCTGGTGTTCAAAATTTATTTGGCCTTAAAACATTATTGCGATTTGGAAATTTGGACGTGACGGTTGTCGCGGCCCAACAACGTTCTAAGCAAGATTGTATCACCATGAAAGGAGGGACTCAGGGTCGTTCTTTTGAAATTAGAGCGGATCAATATGATGAAAATAGGCATTTCTTCTTATCCACTTACTTCAAAGATAATTACGAAAGATCTTTGCGAAGTTTGCCTGTTATCACCAGTGGAATAACCATCACTCGGATCGAGGTATATGTAACAAACAGAACTCAAAGCACAGAAACATTAAGAAATTTAGTGGCTTTAGCTGATTTAGGAGAATCAAATCCCTACAGTAGAAATAAACCCGCGGTCCAACCCATCATTCCCAATCAATCCGTTGACAATAAAAATAATGGTCTTTATGATAAATTGGTAAATGACCCACAAATACGCCGTTCCGATCAATCTTCTTATCAGTTAGAGTCTGTTTATAACTTGCAAAGAGGCACGGATTTTGATATGTTAAAGGGAGCTAAAAGGCTGAATGAACGTGAATTTAAGTTCAATTCTTCCCTTGGGTATATTTCATTGATTTCACCGCTACGTAATGATGAGGTGTTAGCTGTTTCCTATGAATACACATTTAATGGCCGTAAATATAAGGTTGGCGAACTAACCGAAGATTATCAAGCTCGACAAGATAATGAAGTTTTGATTCTAAAAATGCTTAAATCTTCTACGTTACGGAATCATTTGGAGCATCCTATGTGGGATTTAATGATGAAAAACATTTACTCATTAAATACCAATTCATTGTCAAAACAAAATTTTCAATTACGAATAGTTTATAAAGATGATGCTACGGGCATTGATAATTCAAACTTGATTGAAGGAGAGAAATTAAAAGATATTCCATTGGTCAAAGTTTTAGGATTAGATAAACTTAATTTTTCTGGAGATGCCCAACCGGATGGCAATTTTGATTTCATTGAAGATATAACGGTTGATTCCAAAAATGGAAAAATTATATTTCCAATTCTAGAACCTTTTGGAAAAAACCTGAAAGCAAAATTCACATCCTCTGAATCAAATCTGGTTGACAAGTATGTTTTTCAAAAACTGTATACGAGTACGCAGACGGATGCCACCCAAATAGCGAGTAAAAATAAATTCTTTTTAAAAGGTTCTTTCCAGTCTGGAGTAGGCGGTGGCGATATTTCGTTGCCATTTGGAGTAGAGGCAAAATCAGTTACGGTAACCGCTGGTGGCCAATCTTTAAGTCAAGGGACTGATTTTATCGTGGATGGCCAATCGGGTCGTGTCAAAATCATTAATGAAGGAGTATTTAATTCGGGTCGTGAAATTAAAATTTGTTACGAAAAGCCAGATCTTTTTTCGAATCAAATTAGAACCATGCTGGGAACTAGATTAGATTATAATTTAGGTCAAGACGTTCATTTAGGAGCTACAATTCAAAATATGAGTGAAACGCCACCTGCCTTTTTTAGGCGAGTGGCCATTGGAAATGAACCTGTTAATAATACGTTAATAGGTTTTGATGCAAGTATTTTGAAAAAATCAAACGCCTTAACTCGGATGATTGACGCTTTGCCTATTGTTTCTACGAAGGAATCATCTGTGATCGACTTTCAGGGAGAATTTGCTAAGTTGATCCCGAATGTCAATGACCGTGTTCAGGGGAATGCATTTATTGATGATTTTGAATCAGCTAGAGTGGTTTATAACTTAAGTTCTCAGCCAACTTATTGGCGTCCCGGAGCCACGCCCAAAGATTTTATTTCAGGAAATCCAAGAGACCTGAGTTCAAATTTTAGGCGTGCCAAAATTTCAGCATATAATGTTGACGCAAGTATTTATGGCCAAGGTGGCTTTGCTTTAGAAGTTCCTGGACTTGATCCAGCCCAGGTAAACCTATTTGCTTATGAGCGTGTCGTGACGCCAAAGGGTTTATTCCCGAACAAAGACTTTGCCAATAACATCACTAATTTGCCTTTAGGTGTTTTAGATGTGGCCTATTTTCCATCGGAACGAGGTATTTATAATTTCAATCCAAGTTTGAATACACAAGGTTTGTTGCCAAATCCAAAATCAAATTTTGGTGCAATTACTCGTGCTATTTCATCAGATACAGATTTTGATAATGCAAACGTTGAGCAAATTGAATTTTGGATGATGGATCCTTTTGTGACAGGAGATCAAGGTAAAATACGTGATGGTATTTTTAATAAAAATAACCAAACAGGTGGAAAGCTTATATTTCATTTAGGTGATGTCTCAGAGGATTTTATGCCTGATGGATTTTCTAATTTTGAAAATGGAATTCCTGCCGGTGAAAAAATCACTTCAGGGAATACTCAGAATGTTGAAAAGACCTTATGGGGATTAGCTCCTAAGCGCCAATTTGTCATTAATGCCTTTGATAATCAAGGGGGTAGGGCGCAACAAGATATCGGTCTAGATGGTTTGTTGAATAGGTCAACTGAAGCTTCCGCCGTTACAGAGGAAACTTATTTTAAAGAATATTTGACTCAAATATCTGCCAAAGTAAGTGATCAAAATGCGATTTCAGCTCTTAAAAATGATCCAGCTGGCGATGACTTTGTACACTATTTGAGCGATAAATTTAATAAAACGGGCAGTATCATTGAACGGTATAAAAACTTCATGGGTCTAGAAAATAACTCTCCTACCACTGATAATCCGACGAATTCAACGATTACCGAAGCAAGTAGTATGATGCCTGATCGGGAAGATTTAAACAATGATAATACGGTCAATGAAGTTGAGTCTTATTTTCAATATCAAATTGATCTTAAGCCAGGCCAATTGCAAGCAGGTCAAGGTTTTGTGGTGGATAAGGTGAATGAAGGGGGAGTGGATTGGTATTTATTTAGAGTTCCGATAAAAGATAAGCGTAATTATACCACACCGGCAGGTGAAATATCGAGCTTCAAATCCATTCGTTTTTTTAGAATGTTATTGAGTGATTTTCAAGACCCTGTCGTATTGCGATTTGCTCAATTGCAGCTTTCGGGATATTCATACAGGAAGTTTATTGGAAATTTAGATGTTAAAAATGGTATGGATTTGCCAGAATCCTATGATGCTAAATTTAGGGTGTCAAGTGTCAATGTAGAGGAAAATGGACCTGCAACGAAGGGAGCCAATGCAATTCCCTATGTAGTACCTCCAGGTTTTGTCCGCGATCAAGATATTACGACCATCAATAATGCTCGATTAAATGAGCAGTCGATGAGCTTATGTGTTGACAATCTTAGGCCTGGAGATGCGAGGGCTGTATTTAAAAATACGATGTTTGATTTTATTAATTACAAACGGCTTAGAATGTTTGTTTCTATGCAAAGTGCTGACCAAATTTCAGGCCATGTTTCTGCCTTTCTACGCATTGGTACAGATTTAACAGATAACTACTATGAGGTTGAGAACACAGGCTTAATTCAAACACAAAAAGGGCAAAGCTTAGATACAGAAATTTGGCCAATGGAGAATGAATTCGATATCGAGTTTGAATTATTAAAGCTTGTAAAAATTGAAAGGGATAGGCAAAATAAGGGTTTGAATGATCGCTTTTCTATGTTGATGACCAGTTCTACTGGTAAAGTTTATCGAATAACCGTTATGGGAAGACCGGATCAAAGTGCGACCATGACCACGATGATAGGTGTTCGTAATACCACAAAAGACGCTCAAAACAAATCTTTTTGCGTGTGGGTGAATGAATTAAGGGGATTTGGTTTTGATCAAACCTCCGGGGAAGCAGCCATTGGTAAATTAGGGGTTAAGTTGGCCGACATAGGCCAAGTGGTATTCAATGGAAGCTTCAAGAATTATGGTTTTGGTGGGGTTCAATCTAAGATATCGGAAAGATCACGGGATAATTTATATGAAATAGGATTAACAGCTAATTTGAATTTAGATAAATTTTTACCTCTTCAGTGGGGATTCCAAATCCCATTTTATATATCATATGACAAAAGAAATATAGCTCCGCAATTTGATCCATTAGATCCAGATATTTTTCTGACAAACTCTTTAGGTAAGTTTAGTTCCGAATCAAAAAAACAAGAATACTTGAAGCTAGTGCAGGATAATACGGAAAGGCATGGTTTTAATTTCTCTAACGTTAGGAAAGTCAGAAGTGCTTTAGCTAAGCATGCCTATTTATGGGATCTTTCAAATTTTTCATTTTCATATGCGTATTCGGAAATGATGAGATCTAGTACTTTAATTGATTCATATACTCAATTGAGCCAGCGCGGAAGTGTTTTGTATGCGTATACGTCCAATAGTAATTTTTGGGAGCCTTTTGCAAAAATGAATTCTGACTCTCCATGGCTTCTACTATTTAAGGATATGAATGTCAATTTAGTTCCGACTTCCTTAACAGTTAGGGCAGAAATGGATCGCAGTTTTATTAGGACTCAATTAAGGAATGGCGAATTGACCACATTAGGAGTGGCTCCTCAGTTTGAAAAATACTGGTACTTTAATCGGCAATATGCGTTGAATTGGAATTTGACCAAGAGTGTTGTGTTGAATTATAATACAATTGTTAATTCTATTATAGATGAACCTTTTGGCGATTTAGATACTCAAGCTAAACGTGATTCCGTGATGTTCAATATTAAGAGTCTAGGGAGGGCGAAGAATTTTGACCAACAAGCGGGAATGATTTGGCGATTACCTTTGCAAAAATTGCCTTTAACTGATTGGATGAACGCTGATTATTCGCATCGAATTGGTTACAATTACTTTGCTAATTCGTTTGATATTCGAGATTCCTTAGACTTACCTTTTGGAAATATTATCAAAAATACGCGGGAGCGCTCCATTAATGGGAAAGTGGATTTTGTAGCGCTCTACAACCGTATTAAAGCGCTAAGATGGGCAAATAATGGCAATCCGATAGGTAAGAATGTAGCTAGAAATCCAGGAGATGATGATGATATTTTAATTTCTCCTAAAAATGCACTTCGGTCATTGACTCGCTTATTGTTGACTTTACGAGGAATTCAGGTTAATTATTCGATCAACGAGTCCACGACTTTACCTGGATTTTTACCAAATCCAGGGTTATTGGGGATGAATAGTCAATCCACAGCTCCGGGTTTTGATTTTATTTCAGGTAGCCAAAGTGATCAAATAAGGTTTACAGCCGGTGAGAATGGTTGGCTTTCCAAAAGTATCGTTCAAAATATACCTTTTACGCAGACTAAACAAGAGAAGTTTTCTTACATCACTCAGCTGGAGCCCAACAAAGATTTACGAATTCAAGTAGAAGGAAATTACAATAAAGGAGATAATTACCAAGAATTTTTTAGGCCTAAAACAGTCAATGGAGCATTTGCATCTGAAAGCCCGATACGTTCCGGAAATTACTCTATGTCATTTTTGTCATTTTTAACTGCATTTGATGATCCTGCTTTAGTTTTTGAAAAATTCAGAACCAATAGATCGATTTTGCTTAATAGATTAACTAGGGCCAAACTCGCCGAAGGTGGAGATTATAATATTAATTCGCAAGATGTCTTAATTCCTTCATTTTTTGCTGCATATTCGGGTGTGTCGGCCAACGATGTTAAATATTCTCCTTTTTATAATATTCCATTGCCCAATTGGAAAGTCGATTACAATGGCTTGAATTTACTTCCTTGGATTACGAAGAAATTTTCTTCTTTCACGATTACTCATATGTATTCGAGTACTTATAGTGTGGGTAATTTTGTTTCGGCTTTGGAATATGGCCAATTTGAAAATGATTATACTAATTTGACGCTCAATAGCTTACTTTATCCTTTATCGTCTAGATTTGACGCAAAAACGAATACGCTGATTCCTGTTTATGTTATGAGTACGATTTCGTTTTCAGAGCGTTTTTCTCCTTTAATTGGCTTCAATGCGATTACTAAAAGTAGGGTTTCCCTTCGTTTTGAATATAATCAAGATAGGAATGTGGGGCTAAATCTATCAAACAATCAAGTGGCTGAATTATCAAATAAAGATTTAACCTTTGCGATTGGTTTTACGAAAGCTAATATGCTGATTCCTTTTAAGATTAATGGGCGTAATGTTCGTTTGCCTAATGATTTACGATTCAACTGCAATTTAACCATTCGTGATACGAGGACATTGCAAAGGAAATTAGATGCGGAGACGATTGTCACTCAAGGATTTTATAATTTCCAATTTCGTCCTCAAATTAGTTATGCGATCAGTGATAAATTGTCTGTTACTGCATACTTTGACAAAATGTTTAATAATCCATTGGTTTCTAATTCATTCTATCGATCAACGGTAGCGGGTGGTTTTCAAATTCGATATAGTTTAAATGAATAAATTCAATTATTGAATAAAATTATTTGCAATAAATCATGAATTTCGTGACCTTTGCATGCTAAAACATTACATATGAATTTTCCAGTTGCCTTAAAGTACACCCAAGAACACGAATGGATTAAAATAGAGGGAGATATAGCCGTGGTAGGAATTACTGATTTTGCCCAAGGAGAATTGGGTGATATTGTGTTTGTTGAAGTCGAGTCGATAGGAAAAAACATAATTAAAGATGGCGTATTTGGAACAGTGGAAGCAGTTAAAACGGTTTCGGATTTGTTCTTGCCTGTTTCTGGTGTAGTAATTGAATTTAATACAGCATTAAATAATAACCCAGAATTAATTAACACAGATCCTTATGGTGATGGTTGGGTAATCAAAATGAAACCAAGTGATTTGGGTGATATAAGCCATTTGATGGATGTTGAAACCTACAAATCCTTTATTGCACATTAATTTTTAACCCTGTTGATCAGGGTTTTTTTTTACCATAGAATCGCATGAGAATTTTATTTAAATCGGTTTTAATACAAGATAGTCTTTCTGACTTCTATAATCAGGTAGTAGATTTATTATTTGAAAATGGCCAATGGGTTCAAATTGGAAATAATTTGAATGAAAAAGCCGATTTAGTCATTGAACAACCTGATTTAGCTTGGTCACCGTCTATGATGGATCTACGTGTTCATAATACCTTACCGGGTGGGGAGTTTAAAGAAGACTGGACAAGTTTGTCAGCAGCAGCTAAGAAAGGTGGGGTGTTGGATTTATTACTTTTGCCTACGGGGGATCCTGTACCTCAACAACCACAGGCGCTTGAGTTTGTTAAAAACATGTCTCAAGTTCATGGGGTGAACTTTATGGCTATGGCACCTTTGACGATTGATAATCAAGGGGAGAATTTTACTGATTTATTTGACTTATTCTCTTCTGGAGCCCAATGGTTTGCCCATGGAAATTCAAGTATCCAGAATGTAGATTTAATGAGCAAGTGTTTGCAATATTTACAATCGTTGCCCGCAACTTTAGTTTCTAGGCCCGATACGACTGGACTGTCTCTGTATGGTCAAATAAACGAAGGATTACAAAGTACTTTATTAGGACTTAAAGGTATACCTGATTTGTCTGAGACATTAAGTGTAAAACGTGATTTAGATTTACTTTCTTATATCTTGTCTAATTCTTTTGGTCACACTCATGCTAAATTCAGGCTACATTTCTCTTGTCTTTCTTGCAGCGAATCAGTGGACTTAATTCGGGCAGCTAAGAAAAAGGGTTTGCCTATAACTTGTGATGTGGCTGCTCATCAATTAATATTTACGGAGGATTCGATCAGTGATTTTGATACCATGAAAAAGGTTTTTCCTCCATTTAGAACTGAGAGTGATGTTAATTCTTTATGGAAAGGTATTCAAGATGGTACAATTGATGCCATTGTGTCTGATCATACACCTCATGAAAGTGAAGTAAAAGAAGTGGAGTTTGACCATGCCGCTTTTGGTACAATCGGCTTAGAAACATTGTTTCTCTCATGTTACCAAGAGGCCATTCATCGAAAAATTTCTTTTATTGACAAATTACTCTCTTCCAACCCCGCAAATTTAGTTGGGCTAAATATGCCAGCGCTAGGAAAAGGGAGTAAAGCCAAGGGAATTTTATTCCAAAAAGTACCTGCATATACTTATGCAGTAGATCATATTGTGGGCAAATCTAAAAATTCAGCTTTTCTAGGATATACTTTTAGCCATAAAATTTTAATGGTGCTGAATCAACAAGAGATTGCGTATAATAATCAATAAATGAAAAATCTGATCAAGCATTGGCC
>Ga0222712_10002193_pt1 | contig 22741 bp, 29 predicted proteins | sample C33_657DmetaG_FD_165043 | JGI IMG/M metagenome (GOLD analysis project Ga0222712, IMG submission 165043) | Estuarine water microbial communities from San Francisco Bay, California, United States - C33_657D | ecosystem: Environmental > Aquatic > Marine > Unclassified | place: USA: California... | reverse complement strand
AACAAGGCCTCTTGATACGTTCTGGCATAGGTGTCGACCTGCACGCGCACGCGCTGCAAGCCGTGAGGACCATCAATGCCGAAGATATGTTCTTGCATGATGGGCGTATAGACGATGGCTGGGTAAGGTGCGTCTTGAGCGACAACAAGCGCATAGACCTCGCCAGCCGCCAAATCCTTGATGGCGTTGTAGAAGTCCTGCATGATTACTTTCTGTTGAGCGCTTTGGCCTCAAGTTCGATGCGGTCTGACAGGCGGTCTTTCATTGCTTGGACAGCTTCGTGTCGCTTGGCCTCAAGGGCTGGTCGAAGGAAAGGCTGTGCTCTCATCTTTCGCGTGCCGAATTCCAGAAATCTCCAGTACCAGGCATCCTGCGAAAGGGTGCCTTTCTTGCCTTGCTTGCGGTACTTTTTTCCATGACGCACGGTCACAAAGAATGTCTGTCGGGTCAGGGTTGAAAGCTCAGGGATGTGTTTCATGATCACTGAGCGCTTGAGCGTTCCTGGTGGAGGCTGATTGGGTCCCAGCGACTGAGCCGCCCTGGGAGCACGCAGTCTTGCCTCGTCTCGAATGACTTTTGCTCCCGCGTAGACGGACACTCGCAACCCGTTCTTGGCAACTCGATCAGGTAGCTCACGGAGTGCCTTGGCCAACTCGGCTAGCCCTTCGACTTTGACCGTTTCATGCTTAGCCATCGTCAAGCCCTTCCGACGCCAGCAGGATGATCTGCGTGCGCTTTTCATCCTCATTGAGTGCCGAATGAATGTTGAAGATCCGTGCCTTGTAAAGCACTCGCATCTGTGCCACCTGTTGAGGGTTGTCAAACAGGCTCTGGTACCGGACGATGATCTGATGCGATAACTCCGCTGAGATCCGGTTGGCAATTACGGCTTCTTTTCCAGACAGCGGTTGGATGTCCGCCCACACAGTCGCAACATCAAGCCAGGATCTGCATGGTGCCCCGACACTATCTTTGATGGTGCTGGGGCGCTGGATTTTGATGCGCCGTGTGAGCATGCCTGCGCTGATTGGATTCATATGAAGGAAACCTTGAAAGGGTCAAGCAACCCATCTACAAAAGGCAACGGCTCAATACGTCCACGGGAGAGTGCTGCCACTTCCTCGCGATGCGCATACAGGCTGCCAACTCTGAGCTTGATCCAGCTCTTAATCCCCTCGGGAACCGATGCCGCCGCCCCATATCCAGCGTCGAAGGTGACGGATACCGCGCAAATTTGAGGAAGAGCAATCGGCCAGATCTGACCGAACACAGGTGTGATCCTCGCTGGCTCACAAGCTGCGTCGACCGTGTAATTACTCGCAGGCATAGACTGGAGTACGCCTGCCATGTCGAGGTAGTTAATGGACACCACGTTCAAGACGGGTGACTTATGGATGAGGATGGCATGCCCAGGCAATGAGAAAGGCTGTCCAGCGGGCACACCCATGAGGCTTGGTCCAGGAAAGCTATCCATAACCAGCTTCCATCGTGCAGACATCAACTGCCTGTTGGTGATGGTCTCTGCTGCTTGTCGTGCTGCAGCGATCAATGCTTGGATCAACCCATCGTCATCATCGAAATCCACCCGCAGATGAGCCTTGGCCTCTTGAAGAGAGACGGGCTCACCTGCGGGAGGGGTGATCAATTGCATGGGCATGCGATTGGTCTCCCCTCAGGATCAGACGATTTGCGCGACTGCAGCCTGATTGCTTGCATCGCCCGGTGCGAACCGGGGATTGAATCCGAGCAGCTGTGCAGAAGTCAGACTGGCGGCAACGCCCACAGTCACCGAGAGGCGAACGTAGGCATAGCCGTTTGTGACATCTAGATCCTCAGGACGCAGATTGATGATGGCCTGCTTTGCAGAGCCACTACCAGCCTGAGTCAATTGCGTGATGGTTTTTCCAGTCACATCCTTTGCTCCGGTGCCAGAAGCATCCGTTGCCTGCTGAATCTTCGCGTCCAGCGTGGCACCAGTGCCAAGGACACCGCTTTGAATCAGCGCTAGCAGGTTGTGATGGTTGCCTGCAGAGACCCAACCTGTCGTTGCAGTGCCCGCAGCTTGACTGACGGGGTCGAGGGTGGCCAGAACCGAAAACAGTTCGCTGCCTTTTGCATTGGGAAACATCAAAGTTCTCCTTATGGTTCAGGCGACGATCAACGTGCGCCAAGTTGGACAAAGGGCGACATGGTCGTGCTGCCCTTAGCGGGGGAGATCGGCGCAGCGATCTTGGATTGGCCATCCATGCGGAATGTCGTGCGAAATGCAGTGAGATCCGCATCGAAATACAGGTGCATGGAAGTTGCTGTTTGCATGCCACCTGCCTTGGTGATCGTCTGGTAGTAAGACAGATCAGCCAGCAACACATCGCCCGCAGCGGAGAAAGTGTTGGCGTGCTGAGAGACAAATACAGGACGACCGAGCAAGGTGCCGTAGGGCGAGACCTGAATGCCTCCCGGATTCATGCCAGTAGGCAGGTAGATCGGGTAGTTGCCCAAGGTGAGGGTGAACAGTGCAGGCAGCACATCGTTGTTCACGATCCAGACGGCCTTGCCAAATGAACCGGGTGGCAGGCGCGAGATCATCTTGGCCAGGTTTTGTGCCAAAAGCGTCTGCGTTGCTTGCCCCGACTCTTTGGCCACAGTCACGGTCGTTGCGTTGGTCATACAGCCAACAGGCAAGCCAGTGCCGGAGCCAAACAGGATCGACTCATTGGTCTTCCAGCGGATAGAAGTCGCAATCTTGTCGGGCAGATAGGTGGACAACGCATTGGTGTCGTCCAACAACTCATCAGTCACAGGCACGAGCGCCATCAACTTTTTAAGGCGCAGGGTCGACAGGCCCAGCACTGGTTTGGTGCCAATCGCCGAAGCTGCCTCACCTTGCCAATAGGCCCGGATGCCGTTGGTACCCCAAGGCGTGGTCTCATCCTTGGGAAACGCCATCGTGTTGCCTGTGATTTCCACGTTGTCGGTCATAGGCAAGAGGGAGTCCTCGCCCAGCGACAGCTGGAAAATCTCTTGTGCGAACTGAGGAGGAACCAAGAAGCCGCCATCTTGGGCAGAACCTTCGTTGCCGAAGGAGCTTGGAGCCACGGCACCTCGGTTCATGCCGATGAGCAGACGCTCATCAATCGAGGCACCAGGATTTTGTGCATGGCGAACAGTTTTAAGGAATTCGCCAACGCTCTTGAAGCCATGCTTGAGGTCTGCGGCTGCGTTATCCACAACTGTGATCACAGAAGCATGGGGCAGTTGAGCCGTGTAGTTCATCTGCGCTTCTTCTGAGATCAAGGCTGCCTCTCGATCGATAGCAGCAGAAGTTGCCTCGATCTTTGATTTCAGGGCTTCAAAAGCACTGATTTCTTCCTCATTCATGTCACGCTGCTCAGCGGCAGCGATGTCGGTCAGGGAGCGAGCGTCCTTGACCAGGGTTGCTTTGCGAGACTGAAGCTCTCGGAGTTGCTTACTCATGGATTGGTTCTCCAGAAATGAAAAAACCGCCTGGTCGAAATGACTCAAGGCGGCGACAGGGTTTGCAACCAACGGGTCGCAGGTGGGCACACCCCTCAACGGAGGGATGCAATGAAAATGAAATGAATCAGATCAAGGCGAGTGCGTCTCGCGCTTGCTTCAACCGCAATTGACCGCGTGGCACAGAGGTCTTGATGCTGGACTGCATCTTGGCTAGGACTTCATCGAAGGTTGAAATTCCATCGACCATATTCATTGCTAAAGCTGCATCAGCGCCAAGCATGCGACCTTCGCCCATTCCATCTCTGACATCGCTGATCGAGACTCCTCTTCCAACGGCAACTGCTTCAACGAATGCGTTGTAGTAGTCGTCCACACGGGATTGCATGAAGGCCTGTGCCTGCTCGTCGAGCGGAACATACGGGTTGCCTTCGACCTTGAATTTGCCCGCTGAAATCAGGGTGGGCTTGACCCCTTCTTCTTCCAGAGCCTTCGAATAATCGAAGTGGGCTTGCCACACACCGATTGAGCCCACCTCGCCACCCGGGGTGACGTAGAACTCGCTGGCCGAACAGCCAATCCAATAAGCAGCAGACGCCGCCAGGCTGTTGGCCACGGCAATGACCGGCTTTTGGGTACGGGCCTTGACGATTTCGCTGGCCAGCTCACTGACTCCATAGACACTGCCACCAGGGCTGTCGATGTCGATCAGGATCTGGCCCACAGTATCATCGGTCAACATCTGGCGCAGGACCGAAGTGAACTGCTGGGTGCTGGTGCTGCCCGGCCCGGAAATGTCATCGACCATGTTGCCGCGCTGCGTCACCACCCCGTACAGGGGTAGCACCGCGATGCCCGTGCCCGTGCTGGCGGCCGCCATTTGTTTTCGGGTGTCACGGATAAGGCGATCGGTATTGACCTGAAACAGGGTTTCGTCGCTGGGCGGCTCGCCCACAGACCAGCGCGTCAGGATGCCGGACATGGCCTGCAAACGCTCGGGCATCAGCGCCCAGGGCGTGGTCAGGAATTCGGAGAGCAGAAGTTGTTTGTTCATGTGTTCATTCCAAGTTGAATCAGGGAAGCAGCCAGTGCGTTTTCCTCAAAGGGCTGTATTTGCTGTTGCGCCCAGGTACGCACATGGCTCTCATTGAGCCCAAAGGCCTGGGAGATCAGATGGATCTCATTGGTATCAAGGACGCCTTTGCGTGCAATTCGCCTGCCCAATCGGCTTGCGTTTGACTGCACCAGCTTGCGAAAGCGCATGCTCATCTCCTGATCACCAGAGGGTGCATCGTTCTCGTTGGGCTCTGAGTCGTTGGGTTCGTTTTCCTGCTCGGCCTCTTCGGCGTCCTCTTCTTCCACCATGTTCAGCGGGCGAAGGGGTTGGTCTAAGCCTTGCAGCGGGTTGAGGTTTTCTGCAATCCGTGCTTCGTTGCGGGTGAGCCAGCCGTTTTGGATGCCGCTTTGGTAGTAGGCTGAGCGGCTTGCCGCATCCCCGCGCATCAGGTTGGCAAAGTCGAACTCGACTTCCAGTTGGTCACCATCGAGCATGAGGTCCGACTCGATCGAGGCCTCCCAGCGCTCGGCCCAAGGCGTCATGGTGTGCATGACGAATTCCAGGCTCTGCTGCTCGATGTTCGAGAATGTCGCTCGATCCAAGTCCGCGATCATGTGTGGAGGCACCCGGAACAGCCGGGCGATATCCGTGATCTGGAACTTGCGCAGCTCCAGGAACTGGGCGTCCTTGTTCGTGACCCCCACCTCATGGAACTTCATGCCGTTTTCCAGCACCAAAACTTTGCCCCGGTTGGAGCCGGACTGCGCCGCCTGGTAGGAATCCCTGAACACCCGCTTGGCCTCAGGGTCCTTGAAGGTGCCTGGAAACTCAATCCAGCCACCCGTGGGTTTGGCGTCGTTCGTGAAGAACCGTGCCCCGTAGTCCTGAGCGGCCAGCGCCATGCCCAGACTCTCACGGGCCAACTCGATGGGGCTCATGCCCATCAGACCGTCCGAGGACAGGCCGCGCAGGTGCCAGATCTGCCCACGTGGGAATACGGTTTCATCCCCGTTTTGCATGCGAACCCGGTATCGGAAGTCCCCGCTGTCCATCACCTCCATGCGCACCCGATCTGGGTGAAGCGGCATGAGCTCGGTGATTTCTCCCTTGGGGTTGGAGATGATCTGGCAGAAAGCATTGCCTCGCAAAGCCAGGTGCCCCTGCAGCATCTCGCGCCACTCGAATGGGTTCTGGAACCGGTTGGGCTTGCGGGCCAGAAGGCCGTAGAGCCAGTGATCGAACACCCGATCCTTGCCTCCGTCCTTGCGCTGGCGGTAAACCACCACCGGAAGAGATGCCATGGTCTCCGACAGGATGCGCACACAGGCATACACCGCCGCGAGCCGCAACGCCCCGTCAGGCGAGACGCGCATGCCTGAGGCGCTGCGCACCGACACCGGTTCAAAGAAGAAGTCTCCCCAAGGGGATCGGTCACTGCTCGAGGCTCTGAATCGATCGATGAATGTGAAAAGTCCCATTGCCTCAGAGCACCATCAACTCATAGTCGGATCCGAGCACAACCGAGTCCCCCGGTTTGATCGCCCTTGAGAGGGCCATGATCAGTGCAACGATGCCGTCTATCTTGTTTTCTGCTCGCTCCTTGCGTGGATAGATGTTGTCTTTGACGTCCAGATGCGCCACCACGTTGCTGGCCATCCAGGCCAGTACCGGGTCGCCGTCATGGACGAGCTTCTTTTGCAGGACTAGCGCTTCCAGGGTCTTCATCGGTTCGCTGAAGTTCAGCACCGTGGGGCGCACCTCGATCATGGGCAGACCCTCGGCCAGCATCCGAGTCGAAAGCTGAGTGGCCTGGAACGGGTCGAAGGCCACCGCTTGAATCTCGTAACGGGTTGCCATGTCCAGCAAATCCGACTCGATCCAGCCAAAGTCGATTACGTTGCCCGGGGTGACGATGAGCCGCCCCGAATGCATCCAGCCGCCGTACTGGCTGTTGCCTGCGCCGTTGACCGTGTCCTCGGGCAGGTAGTACTTGCCAAAGGTCACGTAGGCATCCGAAATCTCAGGATGCCGGAACACCGCCACCAAGGCAGCAATGTCAGTCTTACTGGCCAGGTCCAGGCCAATCCAGCAGGGCTGGCCTTCGAATTGCTCAATGAACATCCCGTGCTCGGTACAGGCATCCCAGGAGCGCATGTCCATCCAGGCCGTGTCGGCGTTCACCCATTCATTGAGGTGTTTGGTCTTGAAGTTGTTGACGGCGCTGGGCAGTTGCATGGCTTTGGCCTGCAGCGGCCCGAGCACCTCGGACCTCACCGAAATGCCCCAGTTGGGGTTAGCCTTGATGAGTGACTCTTCAGTTGTCCAGTCATCCCCATCATCAAGCCCGTAGATGATCCCGAACTGGGTGTCATCCTCGAAGACGCCATCAAGCAGCTTGGTCACGAACGAGCGGACCTCGTAGCAGATGCCCGCGCGGTTGCTGCCTGCCGTGGTGATCACCCACAAGAGCGAGTTGTCCCGCTTGCCGGTGCCGGTCTCGACCACGTCGTACACCGTGCGGGTCTTGTGCGCGTGCAATTCGTCGACGCAACCAAAATGAATGTTCAGACCGTCCAGCGTGGAACCTTCGGCTGAAAGTGCTTCAAACTTTGACCCAGACGACAACACGTTCATGTTGTGCGCCCCGACGTTTACCGAAAACCGGTTGCGAAACCCCGGGCTGCGGCGCGCCATGGTCTGGGCATCACCAAACACGATGCGAGCCTGGTCACGGGTGGTGGCCAGCGAATACACCTCGGCACCTCCCTCACCATCGGCAGCCAACATGTACAGGCCTACCGCAGAAGACAGAGTGGACTTGGCATTGCCTCGTGGAACCTCGATGTATGAGCGACGAAAGCGCCGCGTCCCATCGGCCTTGACCCATCCGAAAACCGTCGTGAGGATGAACACCTGCCACGGCTCCAGCGTGATGGGCTCTCCCGCAAGCGGCCCCTTGACGTGCGGCAGCCGCTCAATAAAAGCGCACAGATTGTCCGCCGGGTAGTAGGTCTTGCCGCTCTTGCTTGTGAGCTTGGGATTGAACCGGTAGGGACTGGTCTTGCCCTTGTACTTTTTCAGATCACTGAGCTGCCTCTGGCAGGCCGCCTTGACCCACTTGCACGCGAGAATCTCTCCGGCCACGACCCTCTCTGCGTACATCTTGGCAATGTCCGCATAACTGTCTTGAGCCATTGAACTTATCCTGCAATATCGGCCCAAGGGTCCAAGTCATCGTCCGCCGCTTCCATGGGCAAGGTGACACGGGATCGGGATGCGGGTGTGAACCCCATCTCCGTGGCCGCTTTGGTCATGATTTGTGCCTGCTTGTTGGCAATGGCCAAATATGGCGACTGCATTGGCACGCCGGTGTTGGGTGCTTTCACGAGCAACCCTGTCTTCGCGATACCTGCTTGTGCCTTTCGGTACAGGTCGGCGGCGCAAGCCCAAACCTCGAGGACTGACATATCCAGTCGCCTGAGTAAGTGCGGTGGCGCACACTCAAGTGCATATCGCCAAGCCGCCTTGGCTCCTTCGGGCATGTAATCAGGCGGGTCCACCAGGTCGCCAGTCGGCTTGGGCTCTCTAAGGTTTGTACGGCACTTTTGCAGGGTCCCCTTGATCTGCTTTACCTTGGTGGGGAGTGGTTTTCGTCCAGCCATCTTTATTCCAGTTCGCACTCAAGGTGCCGTGAATGTGTGTTGCCGCACATAAATCGGTAAATGCTGTGTGCGAAGACGCACAGAGGGGCCGGGGAGGGGGAGCCCCCCCTAGTTCAATTTGCACGCGCAAAAATTTGAGCTGGCGCGCGCATCTTTGAGCGCCGTTCCTAGAGATTTAGACCCCCTACCCCCTAGGGCGGCGTCGGGCAGTCTCTTGAGCAGTCTTCCGGTTGTGACAGGAGATGCACAGCGCCTGCAGATTGCTTGGGTCAAAGCGTCCTCCGCCATCCTTGATTGGCTGAATGTGATCAGCGACGACCGCTGGTGTTTCGTTTCCTAATTTGGCGCAACCCTCACACAAGGGGTGCATCCGCAGGAAGCCTGCACGCAAGAGCCGCCAACTCTTCGATTGGTAGAAGCCCACCTCAGTATCAAAACTACGTCTTGCCCGACCGTACTCACGGTGAGTAGCAGCGCGGTGCAAATCGCAGTAACCGGGCTTTGCCAAGACAGCCATACAACCCGGGTATCTGCAAGGGGTTGGCGCACTTCTTGGCATATCAATCAACTTTCAAGAATTAAGCGACACATCGCGTAATTAACTTGGCTTCATCTCGATTCAGAGCGTCAATGCTTTACATCGCAACGCACACAGGAGAACGCAATGACTACCGAAGCAAATACCACCTTCACTGTCGACGAGCTTGGATTCATCCAGCTCGCACTGAACAAGGTCCTGGCAGCAGTCGCCAACGGGGAGCTAGACCTCAACGCGCTGGCCTGCAAAGAACTCGCCAACCGGGGGTTGGACAAGCAAGGCCACTGGGTGGGCTTTGCAAAAGCCGAACAGATCCACAACGCATGAAAGGAAACGCCATGAGCAAAACCAAACAACAAGTCATTGAGCAGATCGCCCTTGAGCACCTGTTCATCGAAACGCTGGAAACGCAACACCGCGACCGACTCGACTTTCACGACGTCTCGGTCTGGGCGGTCAAGAGCGCGCTTGAAGCCGCCTACGCTGCAGGGATCGCAACAGCACAAAACACATCACCAACATCGAAAGGAAAGAAATGAAACTCTCGGACACCCAACGCAATCTGCTTCAAGCAGCGGCCAAGCATCCTCAAAAATTGTTGGCTGACTTTCCAGCCAACCTCAAAGGTGGCGCACTCATCAAGGTGCTTACGGCCTTAGGTAACGCAGAGCTAATTGCACCGCACAGCAAAACACCCGAGGGCACAACGCTGTTTGCGATCACCACCGCAGGCCTACAGTCCATCGGCACTGAGCCAGCAGCTCCAGCCAAGCAACGGGACGGAACCAAGCAAGCCGCGCTGATCGCATTGCTCACGCGACCGGAAGGTGCCACGTTGTCTCAGATGGTCGAGGTCACTCAATGGCAAGTGCATACCGTCAGGGGAGTCATGGCGGGCGCACTCAAGAAAAAGCTGGGCCTTGAGATCACTTCAGAAAAACAGACCGGCACAAACCGCGTTTACCGAATCACCACTACCGTTTGAGGACCATATGAACCCCATCACCATCACAATTGAATCCCAGCCCATCACCATCAAATTTGATGGCCGCGAATTGCAGGTTCAAAAACTCAGCATTCCGCTGCCCTTTGGCCGCAAGCCCACAGACATCTCCGACATTGCATCTTGCGGTGTCGAGGCCGTCTACGTGACCGAGATCCGGGAGATGGACCCTGAAGAATTCGATGGCTTTAAATTGAACTTGAGCAAGTCTCGCGACTGGCTAAAAGGCAAGGGTGGCGATTACTGGGATGGCCGCTTGTGCGTGATGGTGCGCGCTCCGGGACGTCCAAACCTGTTCATCGATCCGTCTGGCGGCGATAGCCCACGTTATGTTGCCAGGCTGGGCTAAACGCTATGAAAAAAATATTTCTGAACTTCAAGTAGGGCTTTTGTTCCAAAGTTCCTGATGCGAAGAAGTGCTTGGGGGCCAGCCTGTTGAACTGCTTCAGGAGTATTCACGCCGTTATCTCGTAGCAACCTTGCAGTTCTGTCTGAAACTTTTTCAAACGGGTTAGTGCTATTAGCCTTTGCAATAGCAAGTTCCCAACGCTGGATTCGATTAATTGCATTTTCGCGCGTCATATCAAACGCACGTGCAATCGTTGAAAAGTCGCTGCCGCATTGGTACATGGCATACATCTTCTCGTCCCGTTTTTTAATGGCGAGCTTTCTGGCGGCGATGCTTTGTAGCAGGTCGTTTTCCATCGCTCTCATTATGAGGGCTGAACGACGGCGTCACCAAGTGTGACTTCTGCAGATTGTTCGCTGGGCACACGCTCTGCTTTTTTACCTGTGTAATCCTCCCAACGTTTGACAATCACATCCACGAACTTGGGATCGAGTTCCATCAATCGGGCCTGACGGTTGTTTTTCTCACAAGCGATCAGCGTGGTGCCAGAGCCACCGAACAGATCCAACACAATGTCCCGTGTTTTAGATGAGTTCTTGATGGCCCGCTCGACCAGCTCGACTGGCTTCATCGTGGGGTGCAAGTCATTGACCCGGGGCTTGTTGTAATTCCAGATATCCGACTGATCCCGGTCACCACACCAAAAGTGATCAGAGCCTTGCTTCCAGCCATACAGGATGGGTTCGTACTGACGTTGGTAGTCGGCTCTCCCCAATGTGAAAGTGTTCTTGGCCCAGATGATGAAGGTGGACCACTTGCCACCTGCATCAAGCCAAGCTTTTTGGAGAGTGTGCAGTTCCGAAGAGCTCATGGCAACGTAGCATCCGCCCTTAGTGACCAACAGCAGGTTCACGCAGGCGTCGTACAGAAATTGGTAGAACCCTTCACCCAGCGCATCGTTCAGGATGCGCCTGTCTTTGCCCCGCATCTTGTCCTTGGCATTGTTGCCATAGTCCACGTTGTAGGGTGGGTCGGTAAAAGCCATGTCTGCCAATTGACCGTCCATGAGGCGCTCAACATCCGTTAGAACCGTTGAGTCCCCGCAGAGGAGGCGGTGGTTGCCGAGAATCCACAGATCCCCAGGTCTGGATACTGGATCTACTGGTGCTTCTGGGATTGCATCATCTTCGGTCAAACCACCGCCTGCGTCATCTCCATTGAGCAAGCGTTCAATTTCTTCATCTCCAAACCCGAGCAAGTCCAAGTCAAAGTCAACACCTTGAAGCTCTTGCAATTCGAGCTTAAGCAACTCCTCGTCCCAGCCAGAGTTGAGTGCAATTCGGTTGTCGGCCAGGATGTAGGCCTTCTTCTGCTCGGGAGTTAGGTGGCCCAATTCAATGACGGGCACCTCGGTCAATTCAAGCTTTCGAGCTGCAGCCAAACGACCGTGGCCAGCGATCACACCTTTGTCACCGTCAGTCAGGATTGGATTGGTCCAACCGAACTCACGAATGCTGGCAGCGATCTGGGCGATTTGTTCTTCACTGTGGGTGCGGGCGTTTCGCGCATACGGGATGAGCGAATCCACCGGGACCATTTGGATCTCGGGTTTCATAGGGAATTTGGGGGGAAGTTTGGAGAGGAGTTCCCGAGTTATCGCGGGAATCAAAAGCGCGTGGTCTTGCTGACCGTATCCAGAATGTAGATGAATTCCGGACTAAATGCGACACCCTTTGGAGAGCGCGATCTCGCCAAAAACCGACAGACCCCGACATTCATATTCGAGGCCCGTCTATTTCACTTTTTCTCCGTGTTTAGGTAGAGCGATATCAGATGCATGGCAGCATCACACCGCCTTTGTGCAGTTCGAGAACAGCAAGCAAATCGCTTCGCAATTTCAGACCATCGATGCCGCTCAGCCCTCATCCAAAGAAGGTGGCGTTGCTCAACGTCTAGCCAGTGCATCCACCGCATTGCCTCAAGCATTTGATCCACATCCTTTGGAGAAGGGGGGATGCGAAAGGGCTTCTGTTCCTCAACGGTAACCTTTTCGCCATCTGTCCTGATGATGACGGGCCAGCGACTGACATACCCGGCAACTCGAACTGGAGGCAAGCGATGCGCGGTGCGTGCAGCTTGTCGCAGTTCGTTATCCACATCATCGATAGTCCAAATCTTCTGTTCCACTCTCATGATCACGGCCTCCCTTTGCCATACAAGCGATTACCAATTCGTCGAATGAACTCTCGCTCGATGAAATCAAGTCGGTCGTCTTCATCTGAAATCACAAGAATGTGTTGTTCTAGCCATCCCGATTTTTTGATTGCATCCAGATTGATTGGTGTGGGCTGTGCTTTCCCCAATGGGCATTGATAGGGACGATTTGGAATCTTCATTTACCCACCTCCATTGAGGATTCATTCATTGCTTTTGCCAGGTAAGCCAGTGCAATGGCATCTGCTTCGTTGTCGTCATCTGGGTTGTGTCCCTTGGCGCGAATCGCTTCGATCATTTCCTCCTTGCTTGCGTTACCACGACCTGTGGCGTGCTTCTTGATCGTTCCAACTGGAATGCCCTGGTACGGGAGTTGGTGGTGCTCACACCAAGCTGTCAGTTGTCCCATGAACCCACCGTATGCATGCGCTGCATCCACGCCTGCATGCCTGCGAACCTCTTCGAAAACAACCAGTTCGATGGACGGGGTGCATTGCTTCATTTCGGTCAGCCAGCGCTTGAAGCGCAGAAAGCGCATGCCACCACCTTCGAAGCGTTGCGGTTTGAAGGACTGGGTTCCACTTGTGACTGAGCCACTGGCTGCAATCAAGGCCCAACCTGTCTGTGTGCCCAGATCGAGCGCGAATACATGATTAATCGACACTTTTATCTCCATTTCTTTTATGAGTGACCAAAAGTGACCTGATTTCCATTAACTGCTCACGTGTGCGCACGCGCACGTATAGAGAGATTTAGAAAGGAGAGTCACTTTCGGTCACAGACCTTGTCAGTCATCTCGGTAGGGCATGTAGCCCATCTCTTTAGGCTTGAGCGACAAACCCATGAGCGCTTTTGTTCCCCCGCTTAGACGGGTTCGAGAAAAGCCCCTGTTGATCAGTTGCTGAGAAAGCCAGCGACTTGTTCCGTAGTACTCCCCGCGTCTTTCGGCTCGCTCTCGCCATCGGATGTAAATTGCCGAAATCGTTTCGCGTGACGTGGCAGAGAGGGTGCATTCCTCGTCCAGAAATTCACCAATCGAGTCTTCTTCTTCGAAATACTCGTCAGTGGCATCTAGAACATCCTTGGGAGGTTCGAGCTTCCCGAGGCGTTGCCATTGCAGACATCCCTCAAGTGCCCATGCCATGATTCCATCACGCTCGGCAAGGAGCTTTTGCTGCAAGTTCTTGTCACGCCTCTCGGGCGGAATGGTTACCGTGAACGGAATCAAGTGCAGCCTGCGCTTCATCGCTTCATCGATGTTGCGGATTGCTGGTTTGTGATTGCCTGCGCAAAAGAGCTTGAACTGCGGAAAGAACTCGAAGAAATCCTTTCGCATAAAGCGAGCGGAAATCTTGTCGCCACCAGTCAGGCTTTTGATCTTTGACTCAGCCCAACGGCGACCCTGCTCCGTTTCACCTGCAGACACATACCGAGCCCCCCTGAGACCTGCCATGTCCGTTGGGTGGCGATCGGTGCGACTTTCCATGAACGTATCCATGGGTGCATTGGCTGCATAGTCGCCCATGATCGTGGCGAGGGTGTTGGTGAAGACTGACTTTCCGTTGGCTCCAGTTCCATACAGGAAGAAGATCGCATGCTCTTGCGTGGACCCGGTAAGCGCGTAGCCCGCCATCCTCTGCAAGTAGGACTGCAAGTCTTTATTGCCACCAGTCACCTCGTTCAGGAATTGCTTCCAGACGGGGCAATCTCCAGACGGACTGGCTGTAGTGATCTTGGTCATTCGATCCAGGCGGTCGTGTGGACGTTTGCCACCAGACTTCAGGTCAACAACTCCCTCGGGGGTGTTGATCAACCAAATGTCTGCATCCCACTCTTCTGCAGTAGCTGCGTGACGACGATCCGAACGAGCAAGTCGTTCCAGACCAGCAACTGTTCCGCTGCTTGCCAACCGTGCAGACAGTCGATGAGAGTCGGCCTTCAGAGCTGCCTCTCGGCAGATCTGTCGCATCAATTGGTTGGCTGCAAGCGTTTCCTCAACTTGCCAACGCTTGCCCGTCCAAAAGACCCACTTGCCCCAGGTTGCGACATAGCGCCAGTCTTGCCCGTAACGGGTCGAGAAGGTCAGCGCCAAAGCATCCTCGGTCGCCCAAACCGACTGTTCGGTTATTTCATCAACCACGGGTTCGACATCGGTGATTGCTGCCTGAAGTTGCAACCGCTCCCCATGAGCCAGGAATTCATGGACGTCAAAGCCCTGTGCCAACGCATCTGCCGCATCCCATCCGTCAGGCTCACCTTGGGGGTGTTCTGGAGTGGGTTCAGTCGGGGGAATGAGTACGGCGCATGATGTCGCACCCACTGCCATGACCGCCTCAGAAGCGTGCATGGCGTACTCCCAGCCTGGTTTATCTCGGTCTGGCCAGATCAAGACGTTCTTGCCAGTCAAAGGGCTCCAGTCCGTTTTGTTCACAGGCGCGTTTGCACCATGCATGGCCGTAGTGGCGCACACACCCAAGTCGATCAATGCTTGGGCGCACTTTTCCCCTTCAACCAGGACAACGGTGTCAGCGGTTGCAATGCCAGGCTGATTGAACAGCGGACGCGGATCGGGAGGTGCGAGCTTTCTACGCTTTGCATCCCAAGGTCTGAATTCCTTGCGACCAGGCTCGGGGTCATATCGGTAGACGCATGCGATGAGCGTTCCGTCTGCAGAAAAGTAATCCCACTTGGATGTCGCAGGGCCAAGGTCATCGATCATGACGTTGGACTTCTTTCGCGCAGGTCGCTGAGCCATGGGACGGCCAAGTAGCTCCCGAGCTGCATTGAGAACCTCACCAAAGTCCACCTGAGAAGACAAACCAGAGTTCGCCGCGATCAGATCAAAGACGTCACCGCCATGGCCAGTAGCTCTGTCTATCCAAAGACCTGCACGCTCACCATCAATTTCAACTTCAAGACTGCGTCCAGGACTGCCCAAGATATCCCCGACTACGAATTTCCCATGAACAACCTTGCCAGCAGGCATGATCGAAAAAAGAACAGATTCGATGCGTGCGATCAATTCATTCCGAATTGCATCGCGGTCTGAATCGTGAGGGGTTGAAGGTGCTCCTGTTTCTTCATTATTGAAATCAAGCATTTGCACCTCCATTCAGGCCCATGAATTCCATGGGCAAAAAACCACCTTTGACAGCAATTTCACGAACGAAATGCGCAGAGATACCAACACGTTCAGACCAAAGACCTAGACGGTCGTCTTTGAAAAACTTGCAAGCCTCGCGGCGAAGATGTTCAGACGGAGCATTGAGGTCGATGAATCCTTGCTTAATGACGGCCACGATCAATCTCGACTCAGGCGAGATGAAATCCACATGTCGCATCAGCAGTCTTTCAACCAACGAAGCGGGAATCAGCGGCTTGGCACGAGTGAGGGTGCATGCCTTCTTGTTTGAGGATGGCTTTGTTGCATTTCCTTTCATTGGGAAACCTCCATCGAGATTTCCTGTGGGCCGTTCCAGCAACGATTGCTCCATGAGCAGGAACGGCACTCAAAGAAGGTCTGTTGGCTTGCGATGCGCGGAAGCAGTTCGCCAGCGTTTGTTGCCTGAAGCACCTTTACAGCCCGATCAGACATACGTTGGGCCAAGGCTGCATTGAAAGGAACAAGCTCACACCAGACCTCTTGGGTGTCCTTGTTGACCGCAGTGAACAAAGCTGGATTGGAGGAGATGCCAGGCACGCTTGGCTCCATATAGGCTTGGTAGACAGCCATTTGCGCGGCATAAACAGGCTTGGATGCCTCAACCCCCTTCTTGGCGGTTTCCTTCCAGTTTTTGTCGTTCATCGTCTTGCACTCCCAAAGCATGGGAAATGCCAGCTCGAGCTCAGTGGGGGCTCCAGCAAGAATGCCGTCCACGTGGCCTTTGATCTTTCCGCCCGCGACAGAGAATCCAAATTGGTGACCATCTTGCTTGCGGGTGTACAGATCAAATCCAGCTGCTCTCAGCCAATTAATGACAAGGTCCTCAAGGGCGTGCCCAACATCAAAGACGCGCAAGATCCGGCCAGGAAAATCTCCATCCTCATCCTTCGGCGTGTTAGTGAACTCGAATTGAAGTGCTCTCTCGCAGGAAACCCCAAGACGAGATGCGCCGAGATAGGAGCGCTTGGGCTGTTTGCCTCGCTCACGCTGAATTGACGCATCAAGTAGTGCGCTAACTCGTTCATGAAATTTTGGTTGGTGGTTTAGGTCAATCATTTGTTCTTGTTCCTGTGACTTGTAGGTGTCATTGACGAGATTGGCGCTCGGCAAGACGCTCGAAATAAATGCGTTCGCGTTCAGCTTGTTCCTCGTGTTTGGCGAGCATCGAGGCTTGATAGGCATCGATGACAACCTCAATCAGGCGAAGAACTTCAGCTTTGCTGTATTGAGAGAAAGGTCGCTCCATCCCAATGGAACTCACGAATTCCCCCAATGGGAGGAGCGCTGAGTGCATGGACTCGGTTTCCATTTCAGATGGATCAATCACACCGGCCTCCGTGAAGTCGGTGAGTTTTTTCATGGCTTTTGAAAAGGCCTCTTGGCACCGACGACTGCAAAACACCCAACGATGGCTGTACCGCATCGGGTCGGATCGTTTGAGCTTCGGATTGAAGTAGCCGTAACCTTTTGCTTGTCTGGAGCAGATATGACATTTCACGCAGCCTCCAGTTGTGGGTTCATTTGAGAGTCATTGGCTGCATTGACTAGACGACGAATGGCAGACTTGTTGAACATGAAAGTCAGCAAGGCAGAGGCTTGATATCGAGTCAAACCGTAATCAGCTCGGAACTCCACTGGGAGGTACTTGAGTTGCCCGGTTGTTGGCGGTTCGTTGAGCCAGCGTTTGGTCTTGTGGGCGGCGTCATCGCTTTCGTTGTTGTTGAGCCAGTCATTTGCCTGAGCCAGACAAATACTTCGCTCACCAACACCCAGCAAGCGTGAGCCGCCTTTTTCAACCCCACCCACTGCGTACCAGCGCCCGCTTAGGAAGAAGACTCCTGCCCAAGCAATAAAGCCTGTCGCAAGCAAGGCGCAGTCATCGCCGAAGAGATCGCACCACGAGAAATTCGATCTCTTGAGAAGATCAATCTCAGTCATCACGAAGTCACTTAGTCCCGATCCGATGTCTTTTTCGGTACTCGAGAATTCATGCCCGCAGATCGGACACTCGTGACAACCAAGTGGAATCTCGGCATCACACTCAGGGCAAGTCTTCTGTGGCGCATCTCCCTGGGCGTCATATCCATTTAGATCTACTTCTTGCTCAAGACTTCCGTGTTTGAGAGACGCAGTGCCAAAGTCAAGAACGATGCAGTCGGATTTGACGAGGCCAGGATGCTCATTCGGATCAACAACACGAAGTCCACGCCCAATCATTTGGATCAGAGTTGACTTGTATGAGCTTGGTCTCAGCAACACGACACAGGCTGTTGGGGTGAAGTCGTACCCTTCAGTCAGGATCGCCACATTCACCAGTACTTCGGTTTGACCATGCTCGAAACGATCAAGTACGACAGAGCGTTCTGTTGCGCTCATTTCGCCGTAAATCACGTCTGCATTCACCCCACCTTTTAAAAAGGCAGTGCAAACTGCACGCGCATGTTCAACGGTTGCAGCGAATGCGATGGTTTTTCTTCCTGCTGCTTTCTCTTTCCAGTGCTTTACGACAGACTCGTTCACTGGGGACGTGTTCATGATGGAGGCGACTTGCTCCATGTCGTAGTCCGAAGCAAGTTTCCTGACTCCGTCTAGCGCAGATTGCGTGCCGACGTCGATCACAAAGGTACGGGGAGTGACCAGATGACCTGAACGAATTAGTTCCCCAAGTCTGATCTGATCAGCCACGTTTGTGAAAACTTCTCGAAGGCCTTTGCCATCACCCCGGTTCGGAGTAGCCGTAACGCCAAAGATCAATGCGTTCGGGTTTTTATCCCGCACCTGATCAATGACCGCGCGGTATGTCGGTGCCGCACAGTGATGCGCCTCATCAATTACCAGCAAATCAAGTCGTGGGATGTCAGAGACATTTCGAGCCAACGTCTGAACCATGCCAAACGTGACCTGGCCATCCCAAGACTTCTCCCGTGAGTCAAAGACCGAGGTCTTGATTCGCGGATTCACTTTGGAGAACTTGTCACGGTTCTGGCTGGTCAGAACGTCACGATGAGCTATGACGCATGCCTTTGCATCAGGCATAGACAGTAGCTCACCTGCTGTTCCTGAGAGGCAGATTGTTTTTCCCGCCCCCGTGGGGGCGACGCCAAGCGTGTTCCCGTGTGCCTTGAGGGCACTGACACACCGAGAGACAAAGTCTCTCTGACGGGGGCGAAGAATCATGATGCCCCCTTACTTGGCCCAGGCGGGCATCGAAAAGCCATTCGAGCTAGGCTGAACAGCTTGAGTCGGAGAAGATTGAGGGACAGGCGCTTGAGCGGTTGGAGTGCCACCCATCACACTTGCGTACTCTTTGTGATCGGGTTGGATTACCGCCTTGATCACGTTGCGCTCTTCGTTGTTTTGGTCCTTTTCGATCTCCACCTTAGCGGCGAATGTCAGGCCATCCAGATCGCCGAATCCACGAATACGCCGTGCGTTTTGTGCCTGCTGTGAGTTGTCTGCCGGGTGTATGCCGCGAGCGGAATTGAGCATTGCCCGTAGGAAGCTACGACCAATGTTTGCCCATTCCGGCCCCTTTGAGCTGTGCAATCCAATCAGTCCAAAGATCACTCGCTTGGCGTACTGACCTTCGATGATTGTGTATTTGACGTTGAGGTAGATGGCACCAGTCTTGTCCGAGCGCGTTGCATATCCACCAACCCAACCGTGGTTGGCATCGTCATAACCACCGGGACGAATGCTGGCGATAACTTTGACGATTGATTTGTGTGGAATCAGTGCGAATTCGCGTTGATCTTCTGCGTCGTTGAAATCCGACCAAGCGGCATTAGGTGAGTAGCTGTTCATTTGGAATTCCCTTTATCGATTTGTTGTTGACGGGGGCTGGTGATCTTTGAGATCAAGCGCCCGAGGTTTGGCTCTTCGATGACGTCAAGTCGCCCAGAGCGGTCTTTTGATGGGTAGCCCCATGGGTTGATGTGCTGGCACACAAATGCGCGGTACGGATTGCCTTCTTCGTTTTTGAGGACAACCATTGAGACAACTTGGTCAACGATTCCGGGTAGCTCAAGGGAAGCCTTGGAGCCTTCAATTTGCGGTGAGAACACCTTGCGATTGAAGTCATCAAGCTTTTCATCCAAGATCCCAACCATCCAGATGTCTTTGTTGCGCACGTGCTGCAGCTGTGTGAGCCATCCAATCAGCTCGCTTCCGTGGAGCCCATACGCAGCTCGTGTGTCTGCTTTGCCTGTTTTCTCCGAGTAGGACTGCGGTTGACCCTTGGCCCACTGGAGGCACAGACGTCCGGCTACCGTGATGCTGTCGACAAAGATCAGCGAGTACTTGTCCAGGACTGCTGGATCACCAAGCGCTGCACATACGCTGTCGTAATGAGCCTGGCTATAGGGCTGGTCATCTCGCAAAGCGGGATTGGGGCCTCCAATAAAACAAGCGAGGTCGCGGCACTCTTGCCAAGTTCTGGGGCGGACGCTTGCGCCACTCCATCCCATGACAGACAGATCACCTGCCTCCAAGTCAATGAATAAGGTTTTCTCTGGATCTGTGGTGTGCAGCAGCGAGGTTTTCCCTACGCCAGATGGACCCAAGATGACGCCTTTGGAGCCGCGTTTTTCTGCCATGCGCTGCTCAGCTGTGATGAACTGCAACTTCATGTCAGACCTCGCCTTCAAAGATGTCGGCGACTTTGTCCGTACCAACGGCACCGCGACGGCGCGCAAGATCATGCAAGCGACGCAAGGAGCTGATCTGCGTATAGATGGCAGTGGACTTTTGATCCAGTTCGCGAATGGCGAATGCAATGTCATCCACTGTCGCGATTTCAATGCTCAGCGCTGGGACTTCTGGCTTATTGCCGTAGCTAGGAACAGAGATGGTTTCAGGCAAATCCTCCATAACGAAGGACTTCTTGCGCAAGGAGGGGAGAAGGTTTTTGAACATGGCTTTACTCCGTGATTTGTTCAAGGGATAGAGATGGCTTGCCACCTTTGACGGTTCGAGCGGGCTCAAAGAGCTGGCGGATTTCCGTGTCCCACTCTTTGAATTTGGATTCGCTCACGCGATATGCGCAGTCGATGTACTTGGCAGGGTCTTGTCCCGTCGACACGAACGTCGTGTACAGGGTTGACAAAATCTCCTGATCCCAATCGACGCGTTTAGGAAGGTCAAAGCTCACACGGACATCGCCATCGGTGAAATGGACAACCCCTGTGTCTTTGCCTTCTTGCATGCGAAGGCTTTTGGCGCGTTCGCTGTACTTTTGATTCAGCGCCCGATCCAGGTGTTCAAGTGCAGACTTGGCGGTGACATAGTCACGAGACAGTGATGCCTTGAGTACCAACAGCTCTTGGGCTGAAAGATTTGCCAAGGTGGAGATTGGCGTGCCGCTGATTTCGGCGTGTGTAAGAGGTGCAGTCATGCCACACCTCCAACTGCTGCGCGTGCCGAAGTGCTGGCATGCAGGCATCGGGTTTCGTACTTGTCGACGTCTTCGACTCGATACAAAACGCGGCCTTGAAGCTTGAGATAAAGGGGACCAATACCCTCACAGCGCCAGCGCTCCAAGGTCCTCAAGCTGATGTCCCAACGTTCCGCCAATTGGCGTTGATTGAGGTGTTTTACGCTCACTTTTCGCTCCTTTCAGGTAATTGCGAGTTCGTGAGTTGGACTGTCCTCTTGGGCTTATGGGGGCGGCCACCCCCGAAATATGGGGGCGAATATGGGGGCTGAGTTTTCTGGCTGTTTCAGGTGTGTTTAGGTTGTCAAAGTCCAAAAAAAAACCGCCAAGAAGGCGGTTTTCTGAAGGTTTTGCAGTGATCAGTCGGGGGCTAAATTGAACGCAATATGTCCTCTGCGAGTGAGGCGCAAATATGTTTTCCATTTGTCATTCTTTTTGAACAAATCATGGATGGTCTTTCCCTTGCGTTCGCTCTCTGGAGCACCTTTGTATGCGGCATCAAGTACCTCCGCGTGTGTTAATTCCCATATATCTGAGCAAGCAGCCTGGTACATGCGCTGAACGGCCTTGGGTTGTTTTACTCCTCCGATTTTCCAAGGCTCCTTTATCGTGGCGATCGAAAGCGTAGATGTGCTCTCGTTGAAATACACCTTTCCTGTTTTGATGGCCAGCGCTCCTACTGGTTGACTCATGAGTCGCTCAAGGTAGGTGAAATCAAGTTGTGAAAATCGTGTGAATTCAACGAGTGCTTCTTGCAGACGCACAACTCGAAAATTCTTCGGAAACTGAATATTCTTGGGCAAATCAAACCCAGAAGTAACGAGTAAGCCGCCAGGATTAACGGAGACGTCGTTCAAGTGTGTGATTACTTTGTCAAGCTTTACTCCAAGCTCTCGAACGAACCAGATCGGGACCTGAGATGGACCAATTCGAGCGCTCCCTAGTTTCCAGAGACACCCCAATATAGGGGCTTGTTTAGCCCCGGAACGGGCGGCATTGTGAATGCCGAATAGCTCCGCGATGTAATCAAGGTACATCTCAGCTTTTACGGCGTAGACAGCAATTGCACTGGCCGCAACACGACGCATGCGAAATGTTTCTGGACATCGGTATTGAAAATTTGACGAATCTGAATCATCAAGTTCCGTAATCTCAACTTGGACCTTCTCATCACCACGGTAGGCAGGCATCGTCCCTGCGTAGCCGACTTTGTTCAGCCAGTGGCTGGTTATGGCAGGAGTGATCCGTGCGAACTTGCATAAATCCCAGCCAGGTACGCCTTGAACACGAAGTCCCTCTAGATCTGACTGTGATGAGTCAGATTTTTCAAAGACCTCGGTCAATTCAATCAGTGCTGGTGTCGTCAGCTTCTTCATTGCCGATTTCTTTCACCAATCCCCAACGGGCAAGGAGGCGGTCGCACAGTGCACGGTCTTTATCCCTTTTCGTTTTGATGTTGCACTTGTTCTCGTCGCGCATCACGATGCTGATGTTTCGTGCTCGCTCTCCTGCGACCTTGTGCGTGCGGACTGAAATTCGAGCGTAATTGAGACGATGACTTGAGAATGTGAATGTTGGCCCAATCAATTTTTTGGCAACTGTGTGAATGTCATCAACGTCTTTGGCCCAAATTTTCATAACCACCGATCGGTTATCGCCATTCGTATATCCGAGCTCGATGACTTTTGCTGAGGCAACCGTTGGCTCGCTCGAGAGGTCAAATGAGAAGTCTCCGGCCAGACATTGGTAGTCATACAACTTGAGCGGAATGCGCTCGCCTGTAATAGGGGATTCCAAGAGTACATCCGCGACCAGGCGTGCTAAGCCTTCTCGTCCAACGTTGTCACGGG